>Ga0315277_10004683_pt1 | contig 18154 bp, 14 predicted proteins | sample YL17G05_15_MG_FD_203695 | JGI IMG/M metagenome (GOLD analysis project Ga0315277, IMG submission 203695) | Sediment microbial communities from Yellowstone Lake, YNP, Wyoming, USA - YL17G05_15 | ecosystem: Environmental > Aquatic > Freshwater > Lake > Sediment | place: USA: Wyoming | collected...
GTATTCTGCCACAGGGGCAGAATGGAGCAGGCTTCGCAGTTTCACGGGCTGGAAGCCCGTGCCACGACTGCCTGTTAACGTGGCACGGGCTTCCAGCCCGTGAATCCCCGAGGGGCGAAAATACGTTGCCGTATTTATGAACCACAGTACTAAGGAGGCAGGTCCCGCCGGGCCGCCGGGAGCTACTTTCCCGGCCAGCCGGCTTAATGTGCATGATTCCTCGCCCGAACGGCAGAGCCCCTCAGAGTCTCACCGCCGGAGGCCGCGGTTTACCTTAGCCAAACTATTCTGCCTCCAGCACGAGGTTCCGGTATGGGTCTACCGTGCATTGGCAGCCCGGGGGGAGGGCTGTGGTGGCGCTGTATTCGAAGATGAGGGCAGGCCCGGTGATCCGGTTGCCGGCGCGCAGCCGCGCGCGTTCGAAAACGCGCGTTTTGCAGGCCCTTCCCTGAAAGCGCACCTCTTTTTCCATGATCTTGGCGCGGCCGGGATCGGGGGGTCCCGGGCGGTCCTTCGGGATGCGCAGCTTTTCAGAGAGGCCGCGCACCCGGACGCGCACTGTAACGACTTCCGCTTCCCTGGAAGGGTCCGCATATCCGTAGCGCTGCTCGTGCCGGCGGTGGAACTCGGCGAGGAAACGCCGTGAGTACGGAAAGCTCAACTCGTAGCTCTGGCCGCGGTAGCGCATGTCGATCCAGCGCTCCAGCCGGATCCGCTCCGGTTGAAATCCTTCTGCGGTCATCGATTCCATGCCCTGGCGCTCGAGTTCCCGGTAGCGTTCGTCGAGCGCCGCGGTGACGGCTTCCGCGGCCGGCATCATCACCGTCCGGGAAAAATCCTGCACGCTGTCCGACAGCAGCACTCCCAGCGCTGACAGCAGCCCGGGATTTTCCGGAATGAGCACGCGCGGGATCGAGAGGCAGGCCGCAAGTTCGAGCGCATGCAGGCCGCCGGCGCCGCCGAAGGTCACCAGCGTGAAATCGCGCGGGTCGTAGCCTTTCTCGACCGAGATCACGCGCAGGGCAGCCTCCATGTTTGCATTCGCGACGGCGACCACCCCCTGCGCGGCGGCGGCAGGGCTTTCGACGCCCATTTCGCGCGCCAGAGTGCAAAAAGCGGGCTCGATGCGGCTTTCGTCCAGGTGCAGGCTGCCTCCGAGCGGGTAGGAGGCGTCGAGCTTGCCCAGGAAGAGGTTGGCATCGGTCACCGTGATGCGGTCCCCTTTGCCATAGCAGATCGGTCCCGGGTCGGCGCCGGCGCTTTCAGGCCCGACCCGCAGGGCGCCCCCCTGATCGATCCGGGCAATGGAACCGCCGCCGGCGCCCACCGTGTGGATATCGATCACAGGCACGCCGATTGGGCAACTGGCGATGACCGATTCACTTGTGATCCGGATTTCGCCTTCGCACAAGGATACATCCGTCGAGGTGCCCCCCATATCGAAGGAAAGGATATTGGGAAAACCTGCCAGCCGCGCGACTTCCCAGGCCCCGACGACGCCGCCCGCCGGCCCGCTCAGGATCGTGCGCACGGGTTCACGAATCGCGGTGCGCCCCGACACCGTGCCGCCGTTGGACTGCATGATTCTCAGGATTGCGTGCCTCCGCCCGCTCCGGGCGCTCAGGCCCTGCTCGAGATCGCCCAGGTAACGGCCCATCACCGGCGCCAGGTAAGCGTTGACCACGGTGGTCGAGGTGCGTTCGAATTCCCGGTACTCGGGCAGGATGATGTGGCTCAAACTGATGGGAATGCTCAAGTTTCGCAGCGCACGGCCGATCTGTTTTTCGTGGGCCGGATTCGCAAATGAGAACAGGAGGCAGACAGCGACAGACTGGACTTTCGCGCGCCGCAGTTTCTCGACCGTATCGCGGAGTTCGCCGGGCTGCAAGCGCACCAGAATGCTGCCGTCATGCAATACCCGCTCCTTGATGCCGAAACGGCGGCGTTTCGGCACAAGAGGTTCCGGGCGCGAGGGGTACAGGCTGTAAATCTTCGGCCGGTTTTGCCGCCCGATTTCCAGGATGTCCTCGAAACCGGCGGTCGTGATCAAAGCCGTGACCGCTCCCTTGCGCTCGAGCAGCGCGTTGGTCGCTACGGTTGAACCATGGCGGATATCGCAGTCCCGTTCGTCCATGAGCTCCTGAAGGCCCTGGAAAATGGCTTTGGCAGGATTCGCCGGCGTGGACAGGAGCTTCAGCGTGCGCACGCGCCTGCCGTCAAGAGCGATGAAATCGGTGAAGGTTCCGCCGGTGTCGATTCCAATTCTGAGCATGGCGCACGATTATAACCGAAAATAGGAGACAGTAGACAGTAGACAGTAGAAAAGCTGGATTGAGGCAAAGGGCCGGCGGGCGGTTCGGAACGGGTTTCGACTGTCATCTGCATACTGTCTGCTGTGTCCTCCAAACCAACACTGAAGGCGCGAGATCATAACCAAAGATAGGAGACAGTAGACAGTAGACAGTAGAAAAGCTGGATTGAGGCAAAGGGCCGGCGGGCGGTTCGGAACGGGGTTCGATTGTTTTCTGCATACTGTCTGCTGTATCCTCCAAACGAACACTGAAGGCGCGAGATCGTATCTGACAAGGAGGAGACCGCAAACACTAGACACGAGCAAGACGGATTCGCGCGCGAATGCGTGTGGATTCCAACCGGTTTTCTGCTGTCTCCTGTCTACTGTCTCCTGTCTTCTTCGAATAAATAGAAGAAATGGCGATTATTGAAATTGATGGCCTGACCAAGGATTTCCAGGTGGGATTCTGGAAAAAGCGGCCCGTGCGGGCGCTGGATAACCTCAGCCTGCAGGTGCAACAGGGGGAAATCTTCGGTTTCCTGGGGCCTAACGGCGCCGGTAAAACCACCACCTTGAAACTGCTGATGAACCTGATCCGGCCGACCGCAGGCTCAGCCCGCGTTCTCGGGGAGCCGGTGACTTCGACGGATCTGCACCGCCGCATCGGATATCTTCCTGAGAATCCGTATTTTTATGACTACCTCACCTCGGAGGAGCTGCTTCTCTACATCGGCAGGCTTTTCGGCCTGCGCCAGCCTGCGCTCGGCCGCAAGGTGACCGATCTTCTCGAAAATGTGGGGCTGATGCATGCGCGCCGGCAGCAGCTGCGCAAATTCTCCAAAGGCATGGTGCAACGCATCGGCCTCGCGCAAGCCATGATCAACGATCCCGAGGTGATTTTTCTTGACGAGCCCATGTCGGGGCTCGACCCTCTGGGACGCAGGGAAGCGCGTCAGATGATCCTCGGCCTGAAGCGAAGAGGTGCGACGGTATTCTTCAGCTCGCACATTCTTCCCGATGTCGAGGCGCTATGCGACCGGGTGGCGATCATGAACCGGGGCCGGCTCGAGCAGGTGGGAGCGCTGCACGAGATTCTGAAACTGGACATTGAGGCGCACGAGATCGTGCTCACCGGCGTCGGCCCGGAGGTTCTGGCCGGGCTGCAGCCGATGTGCCGGGAGATGACGCCGATGGGCGAGCGCCTCCAGGTGCGCGCCGATACGCCGCGGCAGGTGGAATCGATCATTTCCTTTGCGCTTGCGCACGGCGCGGGCCTGGTCTCGGTGAATCCGGTCCGCCCGTCGTTGGAAGATTATTTTGTATCGAAAGTAGGAGAAAGGAAGGAGTCAGGAGTCAGGAGTCAGGAGTCAGAATAAAAGCCGTTTCTTGCGACACTTTGTTCTGGCAGCTGTCTTCTGACTCCCAGTTCGATTAAGCATTTTCTGTTGAAGAACATGCATAATCCCGTAGGGGCGACGTGCCGGTCGCCCCTACGACCGGCACCTTGCTACCGGAACAGGAGTTTCACAACAGAAACGAGCTTGATTCATAGAGCGTGTTCAGGGCATGGGCCAGCAGGCAGATGCGCAAATCACCCATTCTGACTCCTGACTCCTGACTCCTGACTCCTGAATTTATGCGATTGATTGCGATTGCCGGAAATACTTTTCGCGAAAACATCCGGGATAAAATCCTGTACAACCTCATTCTGTTCGCCTTGCTCATGATCGTCAGTTCGTTCCTTCTCGGGCAACTGACGCTCGGCTTTGAGGACAAGGTCATCATCGATCTGGGGCTGTCGTCCATGTCGGTGTTCGGCACGCTGATCGCGATTTTCATTGGCATTCAGCTGGTCTACAAGGAACTTGAACGGCGCACCGTTTACGCGCTGCTGGCGAAACCGGTGGCGCGCTGGGAATTTATCCTGGGCAAATACCTTGGACTGCTGTTCACGCTGCTGGTGAACGTGGCGGTGATGACCGCCGGGCTCTGGCTGACGCTCGCCTGGCATGGCAGCGCTCCCTGGCATGCCTATCTGCGTCTTTTGCCCGCGGTTTATCTCATTTTTCTTTCTCTGGCCGTGACGACCGCCGTGGCGCTGTTGTTTTCCACTTTTTCGACGCCGGCGCTGTCGGCGCTGTTCACGCTGTTTCTCTGGATCATCGGCCACTTCAATGCGGATCTCATTCAATTCGCGAAGATCGCCAGATCGGCCGCGGCCGAAACGGTCACCCGCGTCCTGTACTACCTGTTGCCCAACATCTCGAATTTCTGCTCGCTCGACAGCCGCAACGTGATCCAGAGCGCGGCCTATTACGAACCGGTGCGCGCGGCGGCGGTGGGCTGGGCCACGCTCTACGCCGTCCTTTACTGTGCGGCTGTGCTGGCGCTGGCGGCCGCGATCTTTTCGCGCAGGGATTTCAAATGAAGACGGGGATTCCGTGGATCCGCCGCCTGCCGCCTGCCGGCATCTTCGCCCTGGCGGCGTTGCTGATCGCTCCGGTGCAGACCCGCGTGGATGCCGGGCTCGCCAGGCCGTCCATGGACCCGGATCTGCTTTACTTCTCTTCTCCCGCCATGGTCAAGGCTCTCGCCTTGGGCTATGACGGCCTGCTCGCGGACATTTACTGGATGCGGGCGATCCAGTATTACGGCCGCCGCGACGAGGCCCGACGCAGGCAGGTCCCATACAAGAACCTCGCGGCCCTGCTCGACATCGTCACAACCCTGGATCCCGGGATGATCGACGTGTACCGCGCAGGGAGCATTTTTCTGTCGGAGCCCGAACCGGTGGGCGCCGGACTGCCGCAGAAGGCTGTGGCGCTCCTCGACCGGGGAATCGCGGCGCACCCGCAGGATTGGCGGCTGCCGTTCGACAAAGGATTTGTTCATTACTGGTACATGCGGGACTACGAGCAGGCAGGACGCGCGTGGCTCTTGGCCAGCCGCATCGCCGGAGCGCCGCCATGGCTCGAGGCGCTTGCGGCGCGCGGCCTCTCCCAGGGGGGTGCCATCGAAGTGGCGAAGGAACTGTGGCGCCGGCAGCTCGAAAGCGCCGGGCGCGCCGATCTGCGGGAGAATGCGCGCAACCGCCTGGCCAGCATCCAGGTCGACGAAGATCTCTGGACACTCGAGTTTTGCCTGGAAAGATATGCGGCAGCGCGCGGCGCATTTCCCGCGTCCCTGGATGGCCTGATTGCCGCGGGATTCATCCATTTTGTGCCGAAGGATCCCTCTGGAGTGCCCTATCTCTATGACCCTTCGATCGGCGCGGTCAGCCTGAGCGCCGCCACCAAAGTCCGGTACATCGCCCTCCCGTACAACTACCGCGACGCCTACAAAGCAAAACTCGCCCGCCTCCTCGGGAAGTGATGAGTGATGAGTAGGGTGTGCTTTTCACTTTTTCTCATTGGCGCGCTCAACATCTTATTGCCGGAAGCAGCGGCCATGGACGGGGCGGAACAGCAATCTCCAGCCAGGCGAGGCGTCGTGGGCTATCGTCGCCGTAAGGAGCGGGGCAGTCTTCATCGCCATCGAAGGGGACGCCCAGGTTCCTCAGGCGATGGCTGAGGTGCATGTCGGACCGTTCATCGCGGATATGGCCCTCGCCCCAGGTGACGCCGCTTTTGTCGAAGGCCACGAGGCCATACCCGTCTCCCCAGGTGTAAGCGGCCAAGGTTCTTGTCCCCAGGGGGGATGCCAGCCAGGCCGTGAGGGGAATGTCGAAGGTCATGGCCCAGAGGAACGCGACGGCGACCCACCCGTCCAAGGCCGGAGACACGGACCACTTGAGTGGCTCGGAAGGCGCCGGTTCGAAACCGGCCTCCCAGACCACCAGGCGCCGCTCCGCTTCGACTGCGGCCTCGACCGGCCCCGGCCGCTCGCGAGCTGCAGATATTCAGCAAGGGCGGTGATGACGCGATGAGGATCGGCTGTCTGTATGAATGTCATGCTCATGCTGCCTCTCCGCTTGCGGACGCCGTCATAGCGCATGGTGCCGGGTCGCCAAAATCCACTTTTGTCTTCCGGCAGGGCAAGACCATGTCCCAGGTCGCCAATGAGCAAATTGCGGAATCGCTTCAGCGCCGCTGGTTCATTGGCCGCGGCGCATCTTACTCCACATCCATGTACAGCCGGATGGCGGCCCGCACCTGACTGCGCGGATCCTCGTCCTCGAGCCAACCGTAAGAAGAGATGAGACGCTCTTTCGAGACCACGCGGACCTGATGCGCCATCACGATTGATTCGCTCGGCTGCCCAGCCTGCCCGGCAGGCAGCAACACTTCCGATGAGTAGACGCGCCGGCCGGCACGCCGAGTGGTCAGCGGCAGGACGCACACTATGGTGAGCGCCTTGTTGAGGATCTCGCGAGAGACAATCAGCACCGGGCGCTCGCCGGCCTGCTCGGATCCGCGCGCCGGATCGAGTTGTGCGCGCACGACTTGCCACTGGTAAGGGGCCTCAACCATTGGGGATCATCCTCGCGGTCTCCGAGTCCGCGCCCGCAAACGCCTGTTGGGTCTGCTCGAGGTCCTGCATAAAGAGCGGATCGTTGGCGGCCTCCACAAACTCATCGTACAAGCGCTTTTCGCGGATGCGGCGGAGTTCGCGCGTCAGCGCCTCGCGCACCATCGAGTTTTGCGATGGGAAGAACCCCTCTGCCACAGCCTCACGAACGCTGCGCACCAGTTCCGAAGGAAGGGAAAAAGTAACCTTCATGAGGACCGCTGAATCTGCCATTTCCAAATACCTCCAACATCGTATTGTATCTAATGGAATCCTAAAATGCAACCTATATATGCATGTATCAAAAGAAACCGCCAGTGGCTTCCATGGATAGATTATCCATTGATTTGTCCCTTGGCGCCGATTATGATTGCCACCAATTCAAAATCGGCGTGGCGGTGGATGAGAGCGGATATTTGCCGTCCTTGCCGCCGCATAGGACACGAGTTGTTTGACTTATAAATATCCGCTTGCTGACGCGCGCGGTTCTGTATCCTCCTGGCCGTTGGCTTCCATATCCCAGCGCTTTTTGTCAGGATATCAAGGACGTAGCCCATGGCTGGTAATGAGTGATGGGATGTGCTTTTCACTCATCACTCATCACTCATCCCTTCTATTTAGCGAGGGTGACTTTGTCGCCGCCGGCGGCCTTGCTCTGGTAGAGGGCGGCGTCGGCAGCCTGCAGGAGCGCCTCGGCGGTTTTGCCGTGTTCGGGGAAGACCGCGACTCCGAGAGACATGGTAATGCGGCCCAGCGGCTGCCCTCGGTACTGGATCTCCATTCGCCTGAGGGCGGCGCACAATCCTTCGGCGCGCTGCTGGGTTACTTCCGCGCTCCCTTCAGGCAGGATGAGCGTGAATTCCTCGCCACCGTAACGGCAGGCGATGTCCTCGCCGCGAATGTTGGTCTGGAGCAGCGTGCCGAGTTCGCGCAGCAGGGTATCGCCGGCATCATGCCCGTAGGTATCGTTGAAGTGTTTGAAGCGGTCCAGGTCGACCATGATGACGCCCAGCGGCCGCTGGTTGCGGATGGCGCGGCGCAACTCGCGCGCGAGGGATTCCTCCATGAACCGGCGGTTGAACAGATCCGTGAGCGGGTCGCGGATTGACTGGCTGAGCAAGGCCTCATGGAGCCTGAGGTTGGACAGGGCCATCCCGATGTGTTCGGCCATGGCGACCGCCAGGCGCTGCTTGGCCTCGGTCAGGCGCACTTTGGCGGGCTGGGTGAGATAAAGAACTCCGAGCGCCTCGCTTTGAGCCATCATGGGCACGCACAGGTAGCCTTCCGGCGCCGGGCGCGACAGGTGCTTGCACAGCAGGCCGGATCCCGTGTCCTCCACCCAATGGACCCGGCCGCGGCGCAGGCCCCAGCACTCGTCCGGCGTGAAGGCGCGCTCCAGAAGCGAAGTGTCGCCCCATGCGGCGGCGGCTTCCACCAGTTTGCGAGAAGGAGAGATGACATAGAGTGCTCCCGCCTGCACCGGGAAAATCTGCTGTGCCACACGAACGATCACCGTATAGGCCTCGTCCATGGTAAAGCAGGCGCGCAGCATGTCCCCCATTTCACTGAGCAGAGTCATATCGCGGGTGCGCTGCTCGAGTTCGTGGACCCACGCCTCCAGGTTGATTTTCGCCTGTTGCAGCTGTTCCTCGGTCTTTTTTCTTTCCGTGATGTCGCGGGCGATTCCCTGCACGCCCACCGGCTTCCCTTCGCGGACCAGGGTGCGCGTGCTGATTTCGAGTGCGATGCGGCCGCCGTCCTTGTTGACGATTTCCACCTCATGAGTGGCAGAGCTTTCGTGGAGGATGGTCATCCTGAGCGCGACTTCCCGGTATTCGGGAGCCACCAGTTGCGAGAGGTTCATCTGCAGAGCTTCAGCAGGCAAATAGCCCGTAATCCTCTCGGCGGCTTTGTTCAGCGATGTCAGGTTTCCCTTGAGGTTCATCGTGAACACCATGTCGTTGGCGTTCTCGAACAGTTCCCGGTAGCGCTCCTCGCTGGCACGCAGCGCCTCCTCCACCCGCAGGCGCCGGCGATCGCATCCGTATTCCCGGTAGTAGTTGCGGAACACGGCCGCCAGCCGGGGCTCGTCCCGGAGCAGCGTCAGGATCTGGGCCCGCACCTGAGGGTCCGAATGATAAGAGATCTCAGGGTGCCATTCCAGCCACAGGCAGAAGGATTTCACAAAGGCGAGGAACTGGATCAGAGATTCGTAATTCGGGCCTGTCAGGCTGCTCCTGATTTCCACGAGCGCCGACTCCGCTTCGGCCGGTTTGAGGTAAAGGAGGACGCATGCCTGCATCATCGCTTCGCCCAAGGCGCTGTCGTGGTCGGGCCAGCTTTCGAGCGGGCGCGGAGCAGGCGCCAGCTCGCTCAGAGCGCGCCCGGGATCGTCTTCCGGAGCAGGCGTGGGACGCTGCACCAGGCGCAGCAACTCATCCGCGGAAACACCCATGGAATGGAGGTTGCAGATGCGCGTGACCAGCGCGTAGGGCGCAGGGCAATAACGCGCGAGCAGGAGAAAGAGCTTCTCTTTCAGCAGGTCCGGAATCGGATTGTCGTAATACCCCGAGAGGATCTGGCGCCACAAACCCTGCAGCAACGATGCATGTTCGGCCGCGGGCGCCAAAAAGGAGGGGAAGTACCCAAGCCGTTTGCGGATCTCTTCCTTGATCCGCTCCGCACTGACCGCTTCGGACTCGGCGCTTGCGTTCGCCAGCGCCATGTCTGCTTTGACCAGCTCGACTTCAAGACTTTCGAGATCGGTGATCCTTTGCCGCAACAACTCGATTTCCCGGCTGATCCTGGTTGGCCCGGCAACCGGTGCAAATGCCTTTTCTCTATTGGAGAGCGGCGCCAAATTCCACCTCGACTCTTCCCGACCTAAATGAAGCCAAAAACACAGGAGATCACGAAATCCAACAGACAGAATTTCCGGCTTAAAGCGCGGCTGGCAAAAGCCATGGTCGCATGAGGCGACCACTCCCATCATAATTTTGTCGCCCTGCGAAGTCAAATGCTTCCGGTTGGAGGAGACAGGAGACAGTAGACAGTAGAAAAGCCGAATCTGTATGATTCACATTTAGGTAATCGCCCGGCTTTACCCTCGGACTCATGCAGTTTGGCAGTTCCTGGATTGGCATTTCTATCGTGTCCCTTTGAGTTCCTTCGAGGTCCTGGAGGCTTTGAGGTGGGCTTCGAACGACTCACCGCAAAGGCTCAAAGAGCTCAAAGGCGCTCTAAGTACTGGAGTTCATAAATACGGTAACGTATTTTCGCCCCTCGGGGATTCACGGGCTGGAAGCCCGTGCTACGTTAACAGGCAGTCGTGGCACGGGCTTCCAGCCCGTGAAACTGCGAAGCCTGCTCCATTCTGCCCCTGTGGCAGAATACGTGACCATATTTATGAAACCGTGTACTAAGTATACGATTGCATAAACGAGGAGGTGTTTATTGTGCGACGCCGATGCGGTCGCCGCCTTCCTGCCTGGCGTGCAGGAGAGCGGCATCGGCGGCCCGGATCAGGGTCTCGACAGTCCGCCCTTGGTCAGGAAATGCGGCGATCCCACCCGAAACGGTGATGCGGCCGATCGAGCGGTTTCGATGCCGGACCTCGAGATCCCGGATCATCTCGCGCAGGTTTTCGGCCCTCTGAGCCGTAATGTCGAGGCTTCCGTGAGGCAGCACGATGGCAAACTTTTCGGCGGCAAAGCGGCACGCGATGTCCTCTTTGCGGATAATGGTCTGAAGGAGGTTGCCGATCCCCACCAGAACGGCATTTTCCCCCTCGACGCCGGCTGTACGGCAGAGGCTCTGGAAATCATCGATCTCGAGCATGATGAATCCCAGCGGGCGGCGGCTGCGGGCCGCGCGCCTGATTTCGAGCTCGAGCGACTCCTCCATAAAGCGGCGGTTGAACAGGCCGGTGAGCGGATCGCGGATCGACTGGCTGCGCAGCGTTTCGTGCAGTTTCAGGTTCGACAGGGCCATGGCGATGTGCTCTGCCATGGTGAGTGCCAGCCGCTGCTTTGCCTCGGTCAGCCGGGAGGCGCCGGGTTGCGCGAGGTGCAGGATGCCGAGGGCTTCGCTCTGCGCCATCATCGGGACACAGGTATATCCTTCCGGGAGCGGCTGGTGCAGGTGCTTGCACAACAGGCCCGTGCAGGTGTCTTCGACCCAATGGACCCGGCCGCGCCGCAGGGCCCAGCATTCATCGGGGGTGAAAACTCTTTTCATGCCCGAGGCGTCACCCCAGTCTGCGACCGCTTCCACCAGATTGCGTCCGGGCGAAATCACATACAGGGCGCCGACCTGGACCGGAAAGACCTGCTGTGCCACCCGCACGATCACGCTGTAGGCTTCCTCGGTGGTCAGGCAGGCGCGCAGCAAGTCCCCCATCTCGTTGAGCAGGGTCATTTCCCGGGTGCGTTGTTCGAGCTCCTGCACCCAGGATTCGAGGTTCTGCTTGGCGAGGTGCAGCGCCTCCTCCGACTTCTTCCTCTCCGTGATGTCGCGGGCCATGCCTTGCACGCCTACCGGTTTCCCTTCGCGCGTGATGATGTGCGTACTGACCTCGAGGGCGATGCGCCGCTTGTTCCTGCAGACAATCTCGATTTCGTAGGGCGCAGGTCTCTCGCCGGCCACCTGGCGCGCGATGATCTTGCAGGCCACGCTTAGGTGTTCCGGCGCCACCAGCTGGTCGGCCTTCATGAGGAGCGCTTCGGAGCGCACATAGCCGGTGATGCGTTCCGCGGCCTTGTTCAGCGAAGTGATGCGCCCATCGAGATCGTGCGTATACACGATGTCGTTCGCGTTCTCGAATAGGTCCAGGTAGCGCTCTTCGGTGGCGCGCCGGCTCTCCTCGGCGTTCCTCTGCTCGGTGGTGTCGCGCACGAAGGCAATGCCGCCGCTGATGTTTCCCGGGCTGCCAAACAGAGGCACGAAGTGCAGATCGCAGGAACCGGTTTTGCCCAGCGAGGCGATCTGAAAGGGGCGGTTCCGGATGGTCACGGTCTGGCCCTGAAACACCTCGAGCAGGTGTTTGTCGTCCCCATTCTGCACAAGGCACGGCAGCAGATCAAAAACAGATCTTCCCACCGCCTCCGTCCCGGCGATGCCGAAGATCCTTTCCATGGCGGGATTCCAGAAAGTGCAGACCAGATCGGCGGAGAACATATAGATGCCCTCCGGATTTTCACCCAGCACCGTGTCGAGAATCCGGCCCGGCTCGTCCTTCGGAGCCGCGCCCTCGGGCCGCGCCGGCGCATCCGGAGATTCCGGCGGGGCGGACGCCTCCGGAACGGCAGCAGGGGCCTGCGGCGCAACCAAAGACTCTTCCGGGGGTCTTGTCTCGGCAGCCGGAGCCTGGGCTTCCGGAGCTGCCTCCGGTTCCGCCGGGCGTGCATCCTGAGCCGGCGTGAGCGCGGGTTCAGGCTGAGCGGAGGCCGGCATGATCATGCCTCTCAGCTCGGCGATCTGAGCCCGCAATTGGTTCAGTTCCTGGTCAAGCCAGTTTTTGGGCGTATCTCCGCACTCCATATTGCATGCCTGGAAAGTGAAACTTTAACTCCGGGACGGCACAAATAGCAAATCGGCCAATTAGCCCGGATTATTAGAGAAAACGACCCTGCCTGAGCCATGCTGCCGCGTTTCGGCGGCCTACAAGTCAATCCAGGAGATATCAAAACAAAAACACCACGGATTCCACGGATTTCACTGATTTATTAAAACCCTCTCGATCCTGTACTGGGGCAGGCCGCTCCAGTTCAAAGGTATCATCCGCCAGGTTTTTTGAATCCGTGGAATCCGCGGAATCCGTGGCGTTTTTTTCGGCCCAATTCACTCTGAAAGCGGCGGCAAGCTACCGACTCTCGCTTCTGATTGCACGCGTCCGTTTCAACTGCGCCCTGACAAATTTGACCGAAATGGTATACTTCCCTGTTGAAAATACCCAAAAGTGGTCCAGTGTTTTGGGTATTGCCTCGGGCAGGGAGGAAGGAATGAGCGGCACTAAACTCAAGTTTTTGCTGGGTGGAATTGTCATCGTGGGCGCCTTGGCCTGGCTCGGTTTTGTGGGCTTCCAGGAGAGCAAGGCTTACTATATAACCGTCGGCGAGTTTAGCGCCATGCAGGGCGATGTCCAGGGCAAGAGCCTGAAAGTGGCCGGCGACGTTGTAGAGGGTTCCATTGACCGGAGCAAGAACCCGCTGGAATTTGTGATCAGCAGCGAAGGCAAAAATCTCCGGGTCCGCTATATCGGCCGGGATGTCATTCCCGATACTTTCAAGGACGGCTCCAAGGCGGTCGTTGAGGGGATGATTGGCCAGGATGGCGTGTTCCAGGCAAGGCAGATCGAAGCCAAATGCGCCTCGAAATACGAGGCGGAGTACGAAAAAAAAGCAAAGCGCTGACCTGCGCTGCGCCAATTCGGCATGCATGCTCCGGCGGGCGTCCAGCCGTTGCATATCCGCCTGAAACCGCGGAATAATATGGCGGCGGGCTTCTGCCCGCCAGGATCCGGCAGCCGGGATGAAGCACAGCCCCACACAGTAATGAAGGGATTTGTCGGGAGCAGAGGCTATCCCGGATATGGACCGCTTGACGCCAGCATGTGATGGAATCCGGTCGCCCATGGGAGAGGTTGGATGAGTGAGTTTGGTGATTATTGTCTCTTGCTCGCCCTGGTTTTGGCTTTATACGCCGTGGCGGCATCCGTAATCGGTGCGCGGCGTGAGCAGAGCCGGATCGTCCGCAGTGCCGAGCGCGCAGCCCTGGGGGCATGCGCGAGCATCACCTTCGCAACGGCGAGCATGCTGTATCTGCTCCTCACCAGCGATTTCTCCATAACCCATGTACAAAGCTCCAGCAACCGGGCCCTGCCGGTTTTTTACAAGATCGCCGCGCTTTGGGGCGCGCATGACGGCTCCATGCTGCTGTGGGTTTTTGTCACCGCGCTCCTCAGCGGTATCGTCATATACCAGAACCGGTTCCGCTATCGCGACATGATGCCCTATGTGATCGCGGTATTGATGCTGAACCTGGCGTTCTTCCTGGCGCTGAATCTGTTTTTGTCCAATCCGTTCAATCAGCTCGTCGAGGTCGGTGCGAACGGCAGCGTCTCGAGGTTCGTCCCCGCCGACGGCCGCGGGCTGAATCCGCTTCTTCAGTACTGGGCGATGGTGATTCATCCGCCTATCCTGTATCTCGGTTTCATTGGCTTCGTGGTGCCGTTCGCATTTGCCACCTCCGCGTTGATCACCCGGCAGCTGGGCGATTCGTGGATCCGGACTACCCGCCGCTGGACCCTGCTCACCTGGCTGTTCCTGGGAGTCGGATTAATCCTGGGGGCAAAATGGGCCTATGTGGTGCTGGGGTGGGGAGGATATTGGGGCTGGGACCCGGTCGAAAACTCTTCGCTGATGCCCTGGCTGGCCGCGACGGCCTTCCTGCATTCCGTCATCATCCAGGAACGCAAAGGAATGCTGAAGGTCTGGAACATGATCCTGGTGCTGATGTGCTACCTGCTCGGCGTTTTCGGCACGTTCATCACCCGCAGCGGCGTGGTGAACTCCGTGCATGCGTTCGCGGATTCGAAGCTCGGCGAATACTTCATCCTTTACATGGGATTCGTTGCGCTGGCCAGTTTTTACCTGATTGTGACTCGCCTCCCGCACCTCAGGAGCGAGCGCCCTCTCGATTCGGTCCTGTCGCGCGAGAGCGCCTTCCTGTTCAACAACCTGATTCTGGTCGTAGCCTGCATTACCGTGCTGTGGGGCACGATGTTTCCGGTGCTTTCGGAATGGCTGCAGGGGACCAAAATCACCGTCGGCCCGCCCTTTTTCAACAAGGTCAACGTTCCGATCGGATTGATGCTGCTTTTCCTGACCGGCGTCGGGCCGCTGTTTGCCTGGCGCAAGACCTCCCTGGAAAGCCTTAAAAAGGCCTTCTTCTGGCCGTTGATTTTCTCGGCGATCTCCTGTGCCGGGCTGCTGGCTGCCGGCCTGCGTGATGTTTATACCGTGGTGTGCCTCGCCTTGTGCGTCTTTGTGACCGTCACGATTGTCGAGGAGTATTACAAGGCGACGATGCTGCGCGTCAGGAGCAAGGGCGAAAATTTTCTGGCGGCGATCACGCGCCTGACGCTCAAGAACAAGAGGCGCTATGGCGGATATATCGTTCATTTCGGCATCGTGCTCGCCTTTATCGGGCTTGCCGGCAATGTGTTCAACCGCGAAGTCGATCAGACGATGACCATCGGCAGCGAGCTGAAAATCGGCGATTACACGCTCAAGCTGAGGGATTTTGAAGAGGGCGAAACAGCAAATTACATTCACGGCATAACCCTGCTCGACGCCTACAAGGACGGCAAGTTCCTCCGCACCATGAGGCCGGAAAAACGTCAGTATAAGACGGGTGATCAGCAGGCCACGACCACGGTTGCGCTGCGCAGCACTCCCAAAGAGGACCTGTACATCGTCTTCAACGGCATGTCCAACGACGGCCGCGGATTTGAGATCAAGGCGCATGTGAACCCGCTGGTGTTCTGGCTGTGGTTGGGCTGGGCGGTAATGGTTTTCGGCACGCTTGTGACCCTGCTGCCCGATCGCAAAGGCGCATTCGCGACGCAGCAGCTCACGACCGGCCGGAACATGAAGGTCGAGGAGAGCGTGTCCGCCGGATAGTTTCCATCGCGAAACTCTAAAATCAAACGTCCTGGACCTGGACCTGGACTTCGACCTGGACTTGGACCTGGACGCAGCAGGAACGGATGGGATCCTTAAATAGGTCACACTCGCAACAGCCTGCCTGGAAGAGGATGGTCCAGGTTCAGGTCGAAGCCCAAGGCATAGTATGAAAAAACTCGCAATTTGGATCGTACTGCTCGGGGCGCTCGTGCTGCCGATTGCCGGGCAGGCGCGGAAAGACATCGAAAGAGACTACAAAGCGGCTTGCGATCGTCTCATGTGCCAGTGCGGCTGTAACGAACAGCTCAGCGTCTGTGCGATGCAGAACTGCAGCTCAGCCACCCCGATGCGCGCGGAAGTGCGCGCCCGGCTCGAGAAGGGGGAGTCGGGCGATACCATTGTGGACAGTTTCGTGGCGCGCTACGGCAAGAAGGTGCTTTCGGCCCCGACCATGCAGGGATTCGACATCACCGCCTGGATCATGCCCCTGATCATTTTTTGCCTCGGGACCGCCATCGTGGTCTGGATCGTGGTGCGCATGGTCCGGCCGGCGGCGGCTGCGGTGGATGAATCCGCGCCGGTAGACCCGAGGGTCGACCGGGAATTGAAGGATTTTGAAGAGGAGAGCTGATGATATTCCTTATTGCCCGCGCGCTGGCCAATAATCCGGAGATCCTTGCGGGAACCATCCTGACAATCCTGCTGGCGCTTTACGTCCTTATGCCTCTTTTCAAGGAACCCAAAGGGAACCTGGAAGTCGAGTTGCTGGCGGAAACCGAATTGGACCGGCTGCTGAATCGCAAGGCGGTCATTTACAGCAACCTCAGGGACCTCGAATTTGAATACGGGATGGGGCGTCTCGGCGATGCGGATTTTCACCGGCTTGAATCGGGATTCAAGTCCGAGGCATCGGAAATCCTGCACAAACTCGACAGCCTTGGGATCGACGAAAACCTCGACGGCCGGATTGAGCAGGCGATTCGGCAGAACAAGGAAAAACGCGCGGGCAAATAACAGCACGAAATACTTGGCGCGGCGTTTCTGCACGACCTGTCTCCGCACTTGATTGGCAGATTGAGTTTGAAGGAGTCAGGAGTCAGGAGTCAGGAGTCAGTGGAAAAGCAACCTGGGAGGGAAATTCTGCATAAGTTCCAGGGCCGCGAGCGTCTCCGTTATCGCGCTGAAAATATTTGCGCGAAATGAGCACGAAATTTTTGCGAAGTACCACGAGAATCTTTGGTGCTTTTCGTGCTTCGATTTTGCTTCTGGAATCGGCATTTTTTATGAAAACGCACTTTCTTTCCAATCAAGTATCGATTAAGTTTGCGGCCATGGCCTCGATGAGAAGATTAGTGCTGTGGATGATCTGCGTTTTGGGATGCGCGTTGATCGTGGCGGCTCAGGGACAGGGGATCGTGGACGGGCGCCTTGTGAACGGCACCAACGCCGCGACCGTTCCCGCGGGCGCCACCCTCGAGGTCATGAGCCTCATGGGCGGAATGACCGTCCTGAAAACCGCGACGGCAGACGCGGCCGGAAAATTCCACATCGAAGGCTTGCCCGCCGACACGCCGCTCCTGATTCGCGCGGCCTATCGCGCCGTCCCTTATTACGGGACCGCGAAGTTCGATAGTTCAGGGAAGGCGGCCGTCGAGATCCAGGTTTTCGAACCGACCGCTTCGATGCAGGGAATCCGCGTGCAAAGCGCTCAGATTGCCTTCAAACTGACGGGCGCCGGGCTGAGCGCCATCGAGTCGTTCTCCTTCGACAACGAGACCAGGCCGCCCCGCAGTTACATGAGTGAAGACGGCAACTTCCGATTTTCCAAGGCGCCCGGCATCATCGAACCTCCGGCCCTGGGAATCACCGCTCCCGGGTCGAATATGCCCGTGACCCAAGCGCCGCTCGAGAGCGCAGACGGCCAGAGCTATTATAGCCTGTACCCGCTGCGGCCGGGGACAACGACGTTCGAGGTTTTCGAGGCCCTTCCCTACCAGAACGGCAGCTACACGTTCCGCAAGAAGTTTTTTCAGGACATCGACACGGTGAAGATCGGCGTCATACCCCAGGACATGAAAGTGTCGGGAGACGGATTGGCCAGGGTGCCGGCCGCCGGGGACCAGAACTTTGCGGTCTATTCCACCGGTCCGATCAAGGCCGGCGCGGAGGTCGTATGGACTTTCTCCGGGGGAATCCCGCTGCCTGAAGCGCCCCAGCCCCCGGCAAACACCGAGGAACCGCCGCGAGCTTCAGTCCACAGCAGCCCGACGATCGTGGGCCAGAATGCGTTGGTCATCGGCGTCCCGCTGCTGATGGGACTCGTCCTGATCCTCTGGTACGCGGCCGTCCGGGTCATTCCCGCGGCCGGTGCGGAACAGGATGCCGCGCGCATGCGGGAATTGAAGGAGCGCCGCCAGCAGCTGCTGAACTACGTCGCCTCCCTGGACGCGCAGCACGACTCCAGCCAGGGCCATGGCAGGCGGGATTACGAACGGTTGCGCGAGCAAGGCAAGCGCCATCTGAGAAGAGTCGAAATGCTTTTGGGGAGGAGTCAGGAGTCAGGAGTCAGGAGTCAGAATAAAAGCCGGTTGCCTCTTGGAACCTGAAGATGCGGCAAGACACATTGGGAGGAGTCGGGAGTCAGGAGTCAGAATAAAAGCCGGTTGCCTCT
>Ga0315277_10004684_pt1 | contig 18154 bp, 16 predicted proteins | sample YL17G05_15_MG_FD_203695 | JGI IMG/M metagenome (GOLD analysis project Ga0315277, IMG submission 203695) | Sediment microbial communities from Yellowstone Lake, YNP, Wyoming, USA - YL17G05_15 | ecosystem: Environmental > Aquatic > Freshwater > Lake > Sediment | place: USA: Wyoming | collected...
TGGCGACGGTCTGCGCAAAGCTGTTCAATATCGTCGGTCCGGATGTGGCGTTCTTCGGCCAGAAGGATGCCCAGCAGGCCATCGTAATCCGGCGCATGGTCGCGGATCTCAATATGCCGCTGGAGATCGTCATATGCCCGACGGTGCGCGAACCGGACGGGCTGGCGATGAGTAGTAGGAACCAGTACCTCTCGCCCGGGGAGAGGAAAGATGCCGCTGTCGTTTACCGCTCCCTGAGTCGAGGCCGGGAGCTGATCGAGGCCGGTGAGAGGGATGCGGATGTCATTCGAGCCCGGATGCAGGAGACCCTGCAGGAGCTGGCATCTGTGAGCGTCGAGTATATCGGCATCGTCGATTCCGAGACGCTCGAAGAGCTGGACCGGGCCCGCGACCGGATCCTTGTGGCGGTCGCGGTGCATCTGGGGCCGACGCGGCTCATCGATAATATCCTGGTGGATGCGCCCTCAGGTTGATTGTATGTGTCTGGCGCCGATCGCGGGCAGTGCGATGGCTGCACGCCATGCGAGGAAGGCCATCGCCAAGCTGCGTTTGACGCTGCCACCCGGATAGAGCTGGACACGTCCGGGTGATTTGTGCTTTCCGGCACAAGGTTGGGGACGAAAGAAAACGATGTTGGTGAAGGTACTGAAGAGTAAGCTGCACCGGGCCAGAGTGACGGACACGAGACTGCACTACCCGGGCAGCATTGAGGTCGATGAGAGCCTGATGCAGGCCGCAGGGATGCTTCCCTACGAGTCTGTGCTTATCGCGAACCAGAATAACGGCAACCGCATGGAGACCTACGTGGTCCCCGGCCGGGCCGATTCAGGCAGGATCGTGATTCTCGGTGCGGCCGCGCTGCTGGCCAAGCCGGGCGATGTCATCATCATCATGGGCTTTGCATATTGCACGCCCGACGAAGCCGCCACGCTCGTGCCGAAGGTGGTCGTGCTGGACGAGAACAACAAGATTGTCAAGCAGCCTTGAGTTGTGATTGTAGCTGATGCATCCTGAACTGTTTACGCTGCCTTTCCCGCCCCATCTGACCATCCGGTGCTACGGAGCGATGATGGTCCTGGGCTTTCTCTCGGCGATCACGATCATCCGGTATTTGAGCCGTCATTTCACATCGAATCCCCAGCACATCACGAACGCCGCCCTGTACTCGCTGATTGCCGGCGTGGCGGGGGCCCGCGTGTTCTTCGTTCTCCATTACCGCGACCAGTTCGACGGCCACCTGTCGGGCATGTTCGCGATCTGGAACGGGGGACTGGAGCTTCTCGGCGGCATCCTACTGGCGATCGGGGTGATTCTGTTCTACATCTGGTATCACAAACTGCCGATGCGGCATTACCTCGATGTCCTCGCCATCGGACTGGTGGCGGCCCTGGTGTTTGGGCGGATCGGCTGCTTCCTGAACGGCTGCTGCTATGGCAAGCCCACGGAACTTCCCTGGGGCGTGCGGTTCCCGTACGGATCGTTTGCATACCGCAGCCAAGTCCGTCCGGACATCAAGCGCGATCGGATTGCACGCCATCTGGACCTTCCCGACAGCTATTTCGGCTACACGGACGCGCAGGGCCAGTACATTGATGATCTCAAGCCAATGAGCGTGCTGACTCCGGAACAGCGGATACTTGTCACGGAGGGGCGTTATCGCTGCCTTCCCGTTCATCCGACGCAGTTATACTCCTCCGGCGGGGCGGTCCTGTTCGGTCTTGTCCTGCTCCTTTACCTGCGCCGGTCGCAGCGGGGCGAGCTCGTCGGCAGATATCCCTTCCTGTCCAAGCCCGGCTCGACATTCGGCCTGATGTTCATCATCTACGGCCTGGGGCGATTCGGCATGGAATTCCTCCGCGACGACAACCCCTTCGAGGCGGCCGGCCTCACGATCTCGCAGCTTCTCTCCCTTGGCCTGATCGCTCTGGGCATTTGCCTGATGGTGTTCTTTGCCTTGAGGGAGCCTGAAAAGCTGCTGGTCAGCCAGAGTCCCGTTGCGGCGGCGCAAGTGAGGCCCGCAAGTCGCAGGGTGGAGCCTCGCGCTCACCTGTCACGCAGAACAAGGTAGGAGACACAGCCGTCGGGGACCAGCGGTATATGCCGCGAGAAATGCACGGCATTTGCGGCGCCCGCGTTAATTTCACTTGAACATTTTGCGGCCTGTATGATACTATAGCGAAAACAGTCTGTTGGCAAAGTTGGGTTTTGAGAAGATTGTATATGGGGCTATACGATAGGGACTATACACAAGCGGATTCGGCGCGACAGGGTTATGGGTTGCCGCAGTTGCGGTTTAACCTGCCGCGAATCACGCCGGTCGTCAAATGGCTGATGATCGTCAATACGGCGGTCTTCGTTCTCCAGGCGGCGGTCTTTGGACCATATACCTTGGAGCGGATCTTCGCTGTGTATCCCGTTTCGGCCTTCGCCACGGTGCAGATCTGGAGATTGGTCACCTATCAGTTCCTCCATGCCAACATCGGCCACCTGCTCATGAACATGCTGAGCCTGTTCTTCTTCGGACCGAGTCTCGAGAAGCAGTGGGGCAGCCGGCGGTTCATCATATTCTACCTGCTGTGCGGCATGGCCGGCGGCGTCCTGTATACGCTGTTCGTCATGACCAGCGTGGTCGGAGTCGGCCCGCTGGTAGGCGCCTCGGGCGCGATTCTCGGCGTGCTGGCGGCCTGTGCCATTCTCTTCCCCCATAACATCATCTTCTTGTTCTTCGTTCCCATGCCGATTCGCATCGGGGCTGTTGTGATGGTTCTTCTTTCCGTGTTGACCGTCTTTCGGGGAGGCCCAAATCCCGGAGGCGAGGCGGCCCACTTGGCAGGCTTGGTGGCGGGCGCTTCGTACGTCCTCCTGTTGCCCCGGTGGGACCGATTCAAGACCCGGGTACGGTCCGGCTCGTGGGAAAAGCGGGTTGAGGAGAATCGAAAGCTGCGGGTGGAGGTGGATCGAATCCTGGAGAAGGTCCATCGCTTCGGCCTGCACAGCCTGACGACGCGGGAGAAACGGGTCCTCAAGAAAGCCACACAGGAAGAGATTCGCCGCCACCAACTATAGCGTAACCAACAGCGTCTACTTGGCGGGTACTTTCGCTATTCCGCAAGGACTTCTTCATTCTCCCGCCGCCAGGCGGGGTCCACGATGCAGAGAAAGAGAAGGTCGCTCCGGCCGGTATTCTCGATGTATTGCGCTGCGCCGGGCGGGATGTACACAACACAGCCGGCGTCCACCGGGCCCGATTCGGCATCGATGTGCATACGCCCCCGGCCGCTCAGAATGTAGTACACTTCCGATGTTGTGAGACGATGGGCTTTGGTTCGTTCGCCCGGCGCCACCTTCGCATGCGCGAGGCTGTAGCGGATGGCCACATCGCTCTTGTCGGGATGCAGGATCTCCCGCAGCAGCGAGCCGTCGCCGGCGGTGAACTCCTCGCATTCGCTCAGACTGCGGATCACCATCATGCACCTCCCAGCAGAATCGAGTCGCCGGTGAAGAACGTTCCGGCGACGCAGGCGGTCATCAGACAAGCCAGGGTCGCCGCAATGAGCGCCCGCACCGCGACCGGGCCGATGCCCTTCGTAAGCTGCGGGGCTAGAGCGCACGCGCTGCCGACGAAAATTGCCATCGACGCGATATGGGCGAAGCCGCACAGGGCGTACGTGGCGATCACGATTGACCGCGGGTCCTTCAGCAGGCCCTGGTTCATGGCGACGGCCAGATCGCCGTAGGATGCGACTTCGGTGACGATCAGCCGCTCGCCGATAATCTTCGAGACCTCCGGCACATCGCTCAACGGCACGCCCAACACGAGTGTCACAGGATAGAACATGTAGCCGAACAAGCCGCGCAGGGACCATTGCCCCTCGATCCCGAGCATCGGGTTGACGAGATTGCCGACACTCGACAGCCCCAGGTCCACCAGCGCGACCAGTCCGAGCACCGCGATCAGCAGTGCGACGATGCCGACGACCATCCGGACTCCGGCGTTGGCCCCGTTGATGATCGTCTCGAAGAGGCTGCTGTCCCTCTCGTAGTAGGGCTCGACGTGCATGCCGAGTGTCTCGGGGTGCTGCCGTTCGGGCAGGATGACTTTGGACATGACCAGTGCCGCGGGCGCCGACAGCAGGGAGGCGGAGATCAGGTGGCCGGCAATCGTCGGGAATTGCCCCTGGAGGGTCAGCACGTAGAGCGCCAGGACGTTCGAGGATACCGTCGCCATTCCCGCCGTGAGCACCGTGCAGACCTCCGACCGGGTCATGCGCGGCAGGTGGGGCTTGATCGTCAGCATCGATTCGACGCCCACGAAAATGTTGCTGGCCGTCACCAGGGACTCCGCTCCTGACACCCGCATCAGCCGCGTGAACAGCCACGCAAACGCCTTGATCAACAGCGGCATGATTCGCAGATAGTACAGGATGGCGATCAGCGCGGAGAAGAAGATAATCGTCGGGAATGCCTGAAAGGCGAGAATGAATCCGAGTGATTCAGCCCCGTCCTCGCCGACCTGTCCCGGTCCGAGCGCCAGACGGCCGAAGACGAAGCGCGACCCCGCCCCGGCAGAGTCGAGGATTCGGACGACCGCGTCGTTGACGGCCAAGAACACCTTTGTCCCTGCCGGAACGACGAAGATGAATGCCGCCATCAGCAGTTGCAGGGCGATGCCCCAGCCGATCACTCGCCAGTTCATGTTTCGGCGATCTGACGACAGAGTCCACGCCAGGGCGGTCAGGATGAAAATGCCTGCAAAACTGACGAGGTTATGAACGTCCATTTGCTACTGGGCCCACTTCACCAGGTGCGGGTAGAGGTCGTGCACGATGGGCGACGCGGGCCGAATCCTCGCATTCATGCTGAACAAGCCGCGGCCCACCGCCGTCAATTCGCACCGGAAGGTGATCGATGTCCCGCGTGGGTCCGCCGGCAGCATGGGAATGACGCGGTGATCGTTCTGCTCGTGCATCATGCAGAACAGCTCGACCGTAAACAACTCGGGCGGCGCTCCATGCAGGTCCACCCTGCACGTGATCTCGATCTGCTCGCCCTCGCTGACGACCTCTTTCTTGTCCACGCTCGTGGTCAGCTCGCCGATGGAAATCCGGTCCCAGTACTTCAGCAGCTCCTGTGCGCCCTGGAGCGAGCGTCTGAGTGTCTCATAATTCTTCTGTGACAGGGATTCCGAAGCGGCCTTGGAGGGCAGATACATCCTGTCGATGTACTCGGAGAGGACGCGGTTCATATTGAATCGGCAGCCGACGGAATAGATCGACTGCTTCATGCGCTCGACCCACTGGACGGGCACGCCGGCTTCATCCCGGTCATAATAGAGGTTGGTGATTTCCTCCTCGATCAGATCGTAGATTTGCCCGGCTTCGGCCGCCTCCTGCATCTCAAACTGGCTGTGGTATCCAGCTCCGGTGATGGCCCAGCCGTTTTCCCCGTTGTAGGCCTCCGGCCACCAGCCGTCCGGGACGCTCAGATTCAGCACGCCATTCATTGCGGCTTTCATCCCGGAGGTCCCGCTCGCCTCGTTCTCCCGGATGGGATTATTGAGCCAAACGTCGGCCCCCCACGCGAGATGCCTGGCAACGTTCAGGTCGTAGTTCTCCACGAACACGACGCGGTCCTCAAGTTGGTAGGTCCTTGCGAAATCGATGATCTCCTTGATCATGCTCTTGCCGAGCGAGTCCGCCGGATGCGCCTTGCCGGCGAAGATGAGCTGGACGGGCTTGGTGGAATTGCCCAGGATTTTCGCGAGGCGGTCCTTGTCCTTCAGGATGAGGGTCGGCCGCTTGTACCGCGCGAAGCGCCGGGCAAAGACGATCGTCAGGTATTCGGGGTTCAGCGCCCTTGTGAGCCGTAGGATCTTCGGCTCGATGTACCCCCTGGCGGCGAGGTCGTCGGCCAACTTCTTGCGGATGAACGTGATCAGGCTCTGCTTGTTGCGATGATGGGCCTGCCAGACCTCCTCGTCGTCGATGCCGAGGACCTCGACCCACCGTTCCGGCTTGTCCGCACAGCGGATGTAGTCCGGGCCGATGTGCCTTTCCAGCAGTTGGCCGACCGGCTCGCTCAGCCACGAGTGGTGCACGCCGTTCGTGACGTGTCCGATGGGAATCTCGACTTCCGGCCTGTCGGGGAACAGACTCGCCCACATCCGGCGGGAGACGTCCCGGTGCAGTCGCGACACCGCGTTGACGTGGCTGGAGAACCGCATGGCAAAGGCGGGCATCCAGAAGACATTCCTGTCGTCGTTGATCAACCCGTGAGAGACGAGATCGTCCCAGGACACGTCCAGCGATTCGACCTCGGGTTCCAGGTGCTGCCGGACGAGGTCCACGTCGAAGCTCTCGTTGCCGGCGATCACGGGCGTGTGCGTCGTGAAAATCGTGGAGGCGCGGATGACCGCCTTGGCCTCCAGGAAGCTGAGCCGGTCGCGCTGCATCAGCCGCTGCAGGCGTGCGACGATCAGAAACGCCGAGTGTCCCTCGTTGATATGGTACATCCTCGGCTGGATCCCCAGCCGCTCCAGGGCCGTAATTCCTCCAATGCCGAGCACCAATTCCTGCTGAAGCCGTTTTGTCCGGTTGGCGACGTACAATTCCTGGGTAATGTCCCGCAAGTGGGGCGGGTTCTCCTCGATATCCGTATCCAGCAGGATCAGCCGTGTCTTGCCGGCGTCGATCTGCCACAGCTTGATGTGCAGCGGCTCGTTCAAAATGCGCATTTCCAGGTACGCTTTATCGCCCTCCGGCAGCCGCAGCTCACGCATCGGCACGAAGTGGTTGTTGAATTCGAGAAACATTTCCTCCTGCTCCCCATGGAAGCCAATCCGCTGAGTGAAATAGCCGTACTTGTAGATCAGGCCGATGCCGACGACGGGCAGATTCAGGTCGGACGCCGCTTTGAGAAAATCGCCCGACAGGACGCCCAGGCCGCCGCTATAGATCGGAATGCACTCGTGGAGCCCGAATTCCATCGCGAAGTACGCCACACCGTCGTCGGGCGTCAACTCGCCGCCCGCCGAGGTCTTGAATTGCCCGTCGTACTGCATGTACTCCTGGAACTGCTCCCACACCTTGTCCAGCTCGTGCTGAAAGCCCCGGTCCGTGGCGAGCTGCGAGATGCGCTCCGTCGGCAGGCTGAGGAGGAATTGCACCGGGTTGTGATTGACCGCCCGGAAGAGCTGTGCATCGATCCGGTAGAACAAGCGGATCGCGTCGTAGTTCCAGGTGCACCAGAGGTTGTAGGCGAGGGCGTGCAGCTTCATCAGGTCGTCCGGAAGCCTGGGATACACGAAGATGCTCTTCAGGATCATCGTTTTCATCTCCAATTGTGCGTTATGCGGCGCAAACCGCAGTGGTTCCCACGGCTCCCTCGGACCCCAGGTCTCACTCCACTATCATAGAATTCGGCCGGACGGGTCTTTTTTCTCCATGGCTTCTCCGGTTTTCATGGCGGTATTCTACCGTCGGTGTCCAACGGTCGTCCACCCGGAAACGTTGCGCGGAGCCTGCGAAAGATCGCTTCTTGCCTAAGGTCCGGTAAAGTGTCGTGGGATGGTTTCCGCAGGGGGCGGTGGCGCGGCCTTGACAGCGACGGGCGGGGCACCTACGATCACCCTTTTGGGATGACGCGGCGGCGCGGTTCCCGTGCTTGTAGCGGAGCCGTCGCCGTCCGTTGTCGCCCCGGGAAGACAGCCGAACGTCGGTGGCGATTTGAATAGAGTGATGTGCCCTAGTACCGCATTACACAAGGAGTATGAGCTTGCACTGGTGATGCCCGTCTACAACGAGGAGGGGTGTATTGCGGCGGTCGTCAAGGCATGGCGCGATGCGCTCTGCGCAGCGGGCATCCGCTTCATGATGATTGTCATCGACGACGGCTCGCGCGATCGAACGCCGCAAGTCCTGGATGAGTTCGCACACGACGAGCGCATCCGCGTCATTCATCAGGCCAACATGGGGCACGGTCCGACCATCCTGCGCGGATACAGGCAGGCCGTGTCGCTGGCCGACTGGGTCTTTCAGTGCGACAGCGACGACGAGATGAGCCCCGAGTCGTTTGACCGGCTTTGGGCGGTGCGGCAGCAAGCGGATGGCGTCTTTGGGTGCAGGCAGAATCGATCACAGAGCACCCAGAGGCGGTGGATCAGCATGTGTTCGAGGGCTGTCGTGCGGCTGTGTTTCGGCCGAGGACCGAAGGATGTGAACACGCCGTACCGCCTTCTGCGTTCCTCCGTGCTTGAGCCGATTCTTGAGCACATCCCGGCGGACACTTTTGCTCCCAACGTTATCATCTCGGGCGCACTGAGCGTTACGGGCGCTGCGATCCGGGACGTGTCCGTACCCTGTCGCCGCCGTCAGACCGGAAGTACGTCAATTCACCGGTGGAGATTGTGGCGGGCGGCTCTGCGGTCGTTCGGACAAACCTGGCGTTGCAGCCGGCGGATCCGCCGGGCGCACCTGCGGAATCAATGAGAGACAACAAAGCCGCTACTTCTGAAGACGCTGCTACGTACAGGCTGACAATCGCCTTCGGTCTGGCGGGCGTCATCCTTGTGCTTCTGAGCACGTTGCGGTATGGCGTGGGCATCTCGCCGGACTCAACCGCGTATATTTCCGCCGCCAGAAGCATGTTGGTGGGCCAGGGCTTGCGCTGCCACGACGGCAGCCTCTATGCGGCGTGGCCCCCTTTATTTCCGATGCTGCTCGTGATCCCCGGGCTGGTGGGCATCGACCCGGCCATCGGGGCACGATTCCTCAACGCCTTTGCCTTAGGCGGCATCATCTTTGCCTCCGGTGTCTTCTTCTCCGGATGTTTGCGGTCGAGAGCCCTTATCCTGATCGCATTGTCGTCCGTCACGTTGTGTGCGCCTTTGCTGGGCATATCGAGTATGGCTTGGACGGAGCCGCTCTTTGTACTGCTGATCGTTTCGTTCGCTCTGCAGATTGCCCGATTCCTGCGTGAGGGTCGGACAGGGTCCCTCGTGGCGGCTTCCGTCCTTGCATCGCTGTGCCTGATGCAGCGGTACACGGGTGTCACCGTCGCGATCGCCGGTGCGGTTTTGCTCCTGTTTCACAAATCTGGAACGCGCGTGCTGACTCGTTTCAGGCATGTTATCGTCTTCGTCGCAATCTCCTGCACGCCACTGGCCCTGTGGATGGCTCGCAACTACCGGCTCACAGATACGTTTACGGGACAGGCACGGCAGCACTCCGTGTACTCGACCTGGGTGAACATCGGGATGGCCTTCGATACGGCGACACGATGGCTTCTGCCCGCATCGATCCCAGTGGTCGTACGCCTGACCGTCATCGGGGGGCTCATCCTGCTGGCTGTTGCAGTGCTCGTCCGGTTCCGCGACAAGCTTCCACCGACGACAGAGCGTGAATCGTCCTGCCTGTGGTCGGCAGGCGCAGTAACGCTGACCTACATCCCCCTGATCCTGTACACGCACCAGGTCGGCGTCTTGAACGAACCTCTGAACGACAGGTACCTCGCTCCGTTGTGCGTGTTGACTCTATGGCTGACGTTCATCGCGGTCGACAGGGTGTGGTCGCTCCTGGGGCTGACAGGTCCGAAAGGCCCTCTGCTCCAGTATGTCATCGTTGGCCTGTCGGCGCTCTGGCTGGCCTATCCAATGGAGCACGTGGCGAGGGCGACTTCGGATCGCATGCGCAAAGGGGCGGGGGAGTATAGCAGGATCGGATGGCAGGAGTCGCCGCTGGTCAGATGGTTACGAGAGCATCCTTTGGAGGGCAGCCTGCGAAGCAACGCCCCGGACGCGTTGTATGCGTTGACGGGGATGCACGCCCTGGTCAGCCCGCACAGAACATGGGACATCGAGGGGTTCCGGGCGGTTGTCTCCACAGACGCCGGCCCGCTGCTCATCTGGTTCGGCGCCTCGCCCCGAGTCTACCTCTACGACCTGGACGAGTTGGCGTCTCTGTTCTACCTGGAGGAGGTGGCGACATTCGTCGATGGCGGGGTGTATCGCTTCGTGCCCGCGACGGACTGCGTATTCGGCGACAGCCGAATCTTCTCTGCCTGCCGCATATCCGGCGTATGGAGTTGCACGTTCGCCGGCGACAAGTCGGACGTTGCGGGGACTGTCGCGTCGTGGGTGTTGCGAGCTGACGGCACGACGGATAGCCTTTGGACACTCCGCATTGCGGACGGGACAGTTGTTCGTTGGCGGCCTTCCGGCAGGTACACGCGGTCGGGCAAGGCCTTTGAGTTTCACTGCAATGGCGTGGCGACCCGGGACGCAAACGATGCAACGTCGCCCTATTCCCTGGATGTCTCCGGAACAGTCGACGGCAGTGCGGCAACCGGCACGTATCGCATCGAATTCGCCGGATGGCTGCGGCCCGCTGCCATCGACGGCGCCTGGCGGATGGATTTGGCTCAGCCGGTTCATCGCCTGTATGCTCAGGTGAGCCAGGCGCATCTCTATACGATAGGCAATGCGGAGGCACCCGGCTTATCGAGTCAGCCGTATCACGCGTGGCTTGATGAAGGCGTCGTCTTCTACGCCTATCCGGAAAGCCGGCAGCCGCCGGATGCCCGGCCGGTCTACCGTCTGCGATCTCCGGACCGCGATGCGCAAATCCTCACTGCTGATGAGCGAGAGAGGGAGCGGCTCACCACCGGCAATCCGCCCGTCTGGACTTACGATGGAATCGCCTTCTACGCATATCTGGAAGATCTGCACCCGCCTTTGACGCAGCCTGTTCACCGGTTCTGGTCGGAGGCTTTCAAAGACTATTTCTACACGGCGTCCGAGGTGGAGCGGCAAATGCTCCTCGACGATCCCTCCCGGGGCTGGACGGACGAGGGAATCGCCTGGTATGCCATCGACGGGTCTTGACGCGGGGACGTGGCCGGTCTAAGATACCGGTGCTGGGATCGTACCGGGATGCCAAGGGTAGCTGTCGAGGTGTGAAACATGGGCTCTCTCATCGTGACAAGCGGAAAGCAGGAAGGGGACTACTATCCCCTAGGGCATCGCACCAACGTCGTCGGGCGGGATGAGGCGCTGTTCATCCAGATCCTCGACCACATGGTCTCCAGGAAGCACCTGCAGATCCGGTACGACCAGAACGCGAACCATTACTTCGCTTACGACATGAAGAGCCGCAACGGCGTCTACGTCAACAACCGCAAGATCGAAGGCGAGACGCCCTTGAAAGATGGCGACGTCATCCTGATCGGCCTGACCAGTCTTCTGTTCACCGACAAGGATTTCAAGGACAAGGACAGCGCTCTGCAGCACTACAAGAAAGTGGGCGAACGGATGCGTGTGACAAGCTACGGCCCGCGCGACTACGATCAGCGTCCCGTGGGCCCCGGAGAGACCGGCGAGCCCGTCGCCGAGCCCTAAGGCCGTGTGACGGCTGCGTCCAACTATCGACGCCGCATCGCGGCCGCGGCTTGTGCAGCGAGAAACCCCCATGCGATGCCCATGACAGCCCCGACGGCATGGGCCGTATTGGCGATCGGACCCATGAGGCCCGTCAAACACAGGAAGAACCAAGCAACCATCAGTGTGACGGTCTGAGGCTGCAGAGACAGCCCGGAGGCAGGATTGAATTTGCTCTGCATCCACATGTAGCCGAACAAGCCGTACACGACCCCGGACATTCCCCCAAACATCGGATGGCCGGACTGCATGTATTGAGCGACGTTGGATGTGCCCGCGAACACCAGCACCAGGAGCAGCAGCATCCACGAGCTCTTGCGAGCCTCGATCATGCTGCCGAGGTCCCGCAGCCAGAGCATGTTGAAGAACAGGTGCAGGATCCCGAAGTGCACGAACATGGGGGTGAAGAGCCGCCAAATCTGGCCGTGGCGAATCTCCGGCAGCCAGGTCGTGGGAGCGCCGTATTGCCCGTCGGCCATGTACCGGGTGATGGCGAAGGGCTGAATGCGACGGTCGTTCTCACCGAGGTTTGTCATCACGGTTACGACGACGCTGATGACGATCAGAATTAGAGACAGGGTGCCGATGGGAACGGGCGGTGTGTAGAAAATCGTCCGTCCATCCACGAAGCGGACGCGCTTCGGAGCCTGCTTCTTCTCATCGCGCTGCCGTCGCTTAGCCGCGGCTTGGGCGGCTTGTTGAAAGGTCGGATCGTCGGGGCTCAGACTGAACCGGCCGAGCAGTTCCCTGGCGGTCTCGATATTCTCGTCGTCGAGGATCCACACTTCCCACCGCCCGTCGGAAGACGGGTCCGTGTGGCTTTCGATCTTCCGGCTGTAGAGGAAGTCCACGAATTGCCTGGCTTCCGCCTCATTGCTGAGATAACCGATCAGCCGCATGTCGTCTCTCCATATCGCTGCGGACGGGATTTCATCACGTGATTTCCTTGCCGCAGTGCGGGCACCGGCGTGCCTTCTTTCGCTGCTCCAGATCTTCGAGGAAGCCGGCGCCCAGGATCGCCGTGGGCAGAGCGAACATGCCGATGCCAGTCATGGCAATCATGGCGCCCAGCACTTTGCCAAGGATCGTGACAGGATAGATGTCACCGTATCCGACGGTCGTCAACGTCACGGCGGCCCACCACATCGCCGCGGGAATGCTCGAAAAGGCCTTGGGCTGCGCCGCGTTCTCCGCGTAATAGACGAGCGTTGCGGCGACCACCAGTATGATCAGCAGGATAAACACGGCGCTGATGAGCTGCTCTCCCTTGGCCTTGACCACGCGTGCCAGCATCTGGAGCGATTCGGAGTAGCGGGCGAGCTTGGCCACTCGCATAATCCGCATGATCCGCAGCAGACGGAACATCCTCAGGACCCGCAGGTCCACGCTGAGGAAGGGCAGATAGAACGGCAGCACGGCCAGGATATCCACAATCGCCAGCGGCGTCAGCGCAAAACGAATCCGGCCTCGCACGGGACGCTGGTACCGGGGGTCCTCCACGCAGGACCAGATGCGGGCCGTATACTCCACCGTGAAGATGGCGACCGAGAAGTACTCGAAGGCGAGGAACCAGGTTGGCACGAGCTCATGGACGTGATGGACGGATTCGATCACCATGGCAATGACGTTGAGCAGGATGAGCGCGACGATGAATATGTCGAATACTCTGCTCGTCGTGTCGCCTGCTTTGGAGTGGGCGACGATCTCGCGGACGCGTCTCCGCGCGCCCAGATACGACCACTGTGTCATACGACTAACCTTTCGCACCGTGAATCGGTGAAAGCACACTTGCCTGTTGGAGTCTGAGCGGGAATTCTACCACGTCACCGGAGTGGATTCCAGCCCCCAAGGCATAGCTCGGGGCAGTTTGTATCCGCCTGCAGAAGGGCTGCGCCGCATCATTGTTTCTCCGCACGACCCCCTTCGATCTTCGGCTTACGGAACTGGAGCCAGATGCCGTAATTGACACCTTCTGAACCGGCGGGTCTGGGCCGGTGAATTCGGTAGTCCTTGATTCCGAGTGCTTGGACAATCTCGCGGAACTGCTGCTCGGTCGCGGCGGGATCGTACTTCATGTCTTTTCCCTGCTCGCTCCGCATCTGCCGGGCGGTCTCAAGGGGAAGCGTTTCGGGCAGCCCCCGCCCGATGTATGCGATGCCGCCGGGTTTCAGGACGCGGTAGACTTCAGCAAGTCCCTCGCGCAAGTCCGGCCAGAACTGGAACGAGCCGCGAGATACCACTACATCGACCAGATTGTCGCGGAAGGGCAATGTACAGGCGTCGGCCTGCATCGCACTGACCCGGCCGCTGTAGCCTCCCGCCGCAGCTTTTTCGAAGAAGTACGTAAAGAAATGCGGATTGATGTCGGCGTTGATCCAATGCAGCTTCGTGCGCTTGCACAACTCGACAATCAGCGTGCCGGGCCCGCTGCCCAGGTCGATTCCCATGCCCTGCGTATCGCCCAGGTCCAGCCTCTGCACAATCTCCTCGGCCAGCGGTGCATATACCGGCGCCAGCGTCCCTTCGGCCGCCCGGATCATCCGCTCTGCGTCCGCTTTGCCGTGCTTATCCTCTTGCGTGCCCTGCGCCGAAGCCCAGGCGACCGCCCCGGCGGCCACACAGCAAGCGGATACCGTCACGCCAATCCATCGCAGCCATCGATTCATAGGCACTCCTTATGCAGCCTCAAAAAGCGGCGCATATTTCTGCCCGCCGCCAGGTCGTCAAATCCCTTCGTCCGCAGCAGCTCGGACGCCTTGTGAACGGTGATCACGTGAGCGATATTTGCCGGCATTCCTGTTTCTCCTTCTGGCCTCCTGTGAATCGCGCATTCCCGAGCCTCACTGCAGGGGTAAAAACGCCTGTGCCTACTGTGTTATCGGATTTTCCAGGGCAGTTCTATAATGTTGGGCGCCAAGCTCAGCGGCCGCAAAGCTTCTGCCGGAGCCCTCCGGAACCGGCGTACCGGCGGATCGCATTATGCCTACTCACAATCAACCATTTACTCACGACCGCCACCGACGGCAGGGCCATATAAACAATAGAAGTGAATTGGAAATGATTACATGGCTTGAGTTCGAATCGACGGCCGTTCGGTTGTCGGCTCGGTCATGGCAGGATTTTCCATCGGGAGGTACAGATATGTTTCAGACACGGCAACTTGGGAGAGCATTTCTGGTGCTCGCGCTGACAGGTGCATTGTCCGGCTATGCACTGGCAGCGAAACCCTACAATAAGAATGGGAACGACCAGTTCTCAGCCAGTCAAAGCCGGACCGATCTGTCAAAGAACGCGTACTCAAACCCGCATCAGGGAACGCTGGTCAGGGCCAGCAAGCTGATCGGCAAGGAAGTCAGGAGTTCGGAGGGCGAAAGACTGGGCAAAATCCATGACATCGTGCTGACGCCGGATCTACAGAGCGTCTCCTACGTCGTGGTGTCCAGGGGCGGATTCCTCGGAATCGGCAACGAGCTGCATGCGGTTCCGTGGTCGGCCGTGAAAGTTGGCATTGGCGATTCGTACATTCTTCCCATGACCAAGGACCAGTTCATTATGTCCAAGGGATTCATGCACGGATACTGGCCGACGACAGTATCGATCAGTCCCTCCGGGCAGTTGGCCTATGCGGCGACCACGCGGCAGGAAAGCCGTGAAGTTCAGCATCAACGCGTGAGCCGGCTCATGGGAACGAACGTGAAGGATCCTCAGGGAAAGACCGCTGGTGATATCCGGGATATGGTGATCGACCTGAATACCGGGCAGATTGCCTATAACATTGTCTCGTTCGGCGGCTTCTTCGGGGTCAATCCTGAGTATGCAGCCGTTCCGTCCGGCGCCATCACACTGCAGCCCTTCCGCAACGTCGCTCGGCTCGACGTAGACAGCAGGACTCTCCGTGCCAATGCATTTTCGCCGGCGCAGTGGCCTGACCTGAGCGACCCAAGTTATGCTCAGCGCATCGACCGGATCTACGGCGTAACTCCGGGCGTCGCTCTCGGATACGTGCCTCCGAAAGAGGGCACAGCTCCGGCCCGGATGGAGACTCCTGAAGCAAGGGCCACGATTCCAGAGGAGCATGCGGCAGTTCCAGAGGGACAGGCGGCAGTCAGTTTTAACCCCGCTAATGTCCATACCATCAATGGAACCGTGATGGACGTCGGCAAGTTTCTGCCGGCACAGGCAGGACTCGAGGGACTGCAACTGCGGGTGAAAGCCGATGACGGCAAAACCTATATCGTGTTCCTCGGCCCTCGCGATTACATCACTCAGCAGAATTTCCTTGTAGCCAGTGGTGATCGCGTGACGGTGACCGGCGCCGATGCGAAGATTGGCTCTCGCTCCGTGCTGCTCGCGAGCCAGATCAAGAGCAACGACCAGAGCCTGCAGCTTCGCGACGTGAACGGCAAGCCATTGTGGACTGAATCCGGCGCCGCCACAACAAATCAGTCTACGAACATGGGCTACGTCCCGCCGTCTGCGGAAACGAATAGGACTTCGTCCTCCGCAGGTTCGACGAACGCTCACCCCTCCACGGGTGGCTGTAGCCAGTCGACCGGCAGTTCAGCGCAGGTTGAATAACGTAGGCTGATGGATGAGCACGGCAGGTATGACGATCGGTCCAGCGGGGACCGGTCCTGACACCTGCCAAGTAATGCGGCCTGCAGCCTCGCACGGAATGGGAACCGAGGTTGCAGGCCGGTTCTGTTTTCACATGGTAGAGACACCCCCCCACGCCGCGAAGCTCGTGCCCGCCGCGAAACTGCAGAAATTCTATGCCGGAGGCGCTGGTTGCATATTGACGACTGGGCAATTGTGGCTGTATCGAAGAGTACCGTCATGAGTATCCAAACGGCCGCGGCCGGCACCGGAGAACCGTACAAGGATTGCAGCACGTCCGCAGACGGCACGATGGTAGTGATCGACAGGGACGCCGGGTCGTTTGAGATCAAGCTGGCGCTGGAGATTGAGAAATGACGACGACCGATTGGAGGGAAGAGCCGGTTTCCTCGCTGGCTATTGCGATCGGGTTGTTGTGGTGGCATAGCGGCTCCACCTTGGGGACAGGGGCTGGGGCAGACGGGCTTCCGGACGTGGATTACAGCGGATTGGTTTCGCGGGCGGACCTTCAGTACGATAAGCCGGTCGGTCGCAGTGAGGAAGGCATGCCGCTGGGCAATGGGCGAATGGGCAGTCTTGTCTGGACGGTGCCGATGTGGTTCTTCGATCTGTGCACGCTCGAAAAGGAAACGATGAAGATCGCCAACGCAACGTACAACGCGTACTTCCGCAATGGGGTCAACGCCAACACTCGCGTCTTTCCCGCCTGGCCCAGCCGGTGGGATGCGGCGTTCACTCTGCTGACCCGGGGCGCGTTCCTGGTCGGCTCGTCCATGCAGGCCGGGAAGATCGAGTTCATTCGGATCGAGTCGCAGGCCGGCGGCGAGTGCCGCGTCCGCAATCCCTGGCCGGGTGCGACGGTCGCACTGGCACGCAGCGACAACAAAGGACAAGACCTCTCCGGCGACCTGCTGAGATTCTCAACGGCCAAGGGAGAGGCGGTAACAATTCGTCCACCGAGGTGATTACGAGTGAAGAATAGTGAGAAGGAGATGAACGCGATGCGACCAGAGAGTGCGAGGCATACAATCGTTGTTCTTGCGATTGCCCTGTGTCTATCAGGTTTGAGCTTGGCCCAGGAACGCGGTCGCGGACAGGGGCCGCCGACATCGAAACGCACGCAACGCGTAGTGCCGATGAAGGAGGTCCGGGTCGCCAGCCCGGACGGCAAGGTCAAGTTCACTCTTGGGTCTAATCCGGAACGGCTGACGTTCACGGTCACGCTGGGCGATACCATGGTGATCGAGCCGTCGCCGCTCGACATGAGAGTGGACGGCTACGATCTGTCGTCGGGAGTCACATTCAACAACCTGGAGCAATACATCATCGACGAGACCTATCCCTGGCATGGCGTCCACAGTACGGCGGTCAATCGGTGCAGCGGTGTCAAGGTCTCGCTCACGCATGATCTGAGCCAGGCCACCTACGTCCTGGAGATTCGGGCGTTCAACGATGGCGTGGCGTACCGTCACGTCATTGCAGGCGACACCAACGCCGTCCGCGTGCCCAACGAGTATTCCCAGTTCATTCTCCCTGCCGCCAGCACGGTCTGGTACCACGATTTGAGTGGGCACTACGAGGCCGAGTACGACAAACGGGACATCTCCGAGGTCAAGGCGGGGCAGTGGGCGGGCCCGCCGCTGACGTTCCAGTTGCCGGGCAACGCCGGTTACGGGTCAATCACCGAGGCGTGCCAGGTGAACTACGCGGGCATGGCGCTGGAGTGTGATGGCCGGCGCGGCTGGATTGTGGGCCTGGGCCATCGTCATCCTCTGAACTACCCGTTCGAGTTGCGCTACGGCCGTGAGAACGGCAAGCGCCTTGCCACCCCGGCGTCCGTCATCGGCACGATCACCACGCCTTGGCGCGTCGTGCTCGTCGGGCGAGACCTCAACACACTGGTCAACAGCGACATCGTGCCCAACCTGTGCCCGCCGCACGATCCGAAATTGTTTCCGCAGGGGATGAATACGCCCTGGGTCGAGTCAGGCTTGGCGGTGTGGAACTACGTGGATCGCAACTACGTGGAGGGCGGCGGCAGCAACTCGTTCGAGAACATGAAGAAATTCTCGCAGATGGGCGGCCGGATCGGCGCCAAGTACCACA
>Ga0315277_10004685_pt1 | contig 18154 bp, 9 predicted proteins | sample YL17G05_15_MG_FD_203695 | JGI IMG/M metagenome (GOLD analysis project Ga0315277, IMG submission 203695) | Sediment microbial communities from Yellowstone Lake, YNP, Wyoming, USA - YL17G05_15 | ecosystem: Environmental > Aquatic > Freshwater > Lake > Sediment | place: USA: Wyoming | collected...
AGCCGAGCATTGCCGACATCGAGTTCATCCTGAAATGGGACCAGAAGGTTTCCACGCGGATACCCACGACCTTGAAGAAAGGATCAAAATCGTTCACGGCATCCATTCCCATTTTCATAGATCCAAACGAGCTCGCGCCGAACCAGTGCGAGCAATACAACCACGTGATGCTGAAGTTCAAGGAATACCGCGACCAGCATCCGGGAATCGAGAACGTGCCGGGGGAGTTCTTGATAACGACATTCGATGCCGCGCCGTACTCGTGGAACGAACAAACCCTCCTTGCCACCGTCGCCGCGATATTGCGCAACGGCGAGTGGGATCCCGTGAAGGGCGGATCGATCAAGAACATCGCGGACAAGGAGATTCACGATACATTCACGGACACGAAGGGGAATTGCGAGAAGTTCAGGGCCTTGCAGTTCAGGATCGCGGAGTCGATAAGCCAAGATGACTTAAACAAGACGAGCACGTTGCTGCGGGACTTGTTCTCGGAGCCCGTTTCTCAGGTTGGGCGGGAAATGATAGATACCGCCATCAAGAAGGTGCTGGCAGAATTTTCAACACTGGCCGGGGAAAACATACCCGAGCTGGAAAAGTTCCCCTTCGGTAGCGCGATGGTACGATCGATGTCTGGATTGAAAGCTGATGCAGACCGCATCATGAGAAGTGACCGCATCGTCGCGCGGGTGAAATCGTTCATCGACGTGTTCGATGCCATCGGGACGGATGCATCCAGGAAGAAGGAGCTTGAAAGCACCAAGCAACACTTGTATCGCATTCGCGAGCTCAAGGAAAAAGGCTTGCTGGATCGATACCACGACTTGATCGAGTTCCTATCTGTTACGTTCGCGAACTGGCTGAACACGCAAGCCGCCCCCGAGGTGAAGGACACGCTAGGCTCGGAAAAAGAAAAGGCCTTAGAAATGCTCGGGAACCCGGATGTCTTGTCCGACAAGGGTTGGAACGACGCCTGGGACATCGCCAAGCACGCGTGGGAAGAATACTGGTCATCGTACATCCGGTTGCACGAAAAACTCGTGGCCGACGTGCACGCCGCGGTCGCGACCATCAACGATGCGATCAGACGGGTTGAACCGTCGATGAAGGTGAACACGAAGCGGCTTACGTCGATTTTCACGTGCAAGCAATCGCTGGCAATGCCAGAGAACATCACGGTGGCGGAGAGTTACGTTTGTCTGAAGTGCAAATCCGATTACAACGCGCTCCGCGTGTTCGAGCTCGACATCAAGACCGAACTGGATGCCATCTTGAAAAATCTCAAGCCGGTCGTGTCGCCGCCAGGGCCACCAGGCAGGGGTGATGTCGTGGGTCCCGGAGGCGGCACGGGCACGGGCGGTGGTGGGCAACCCGTTCCTGCCGGCCCATCTGCCGAGGAACTCGCGAGCTGGGGAAAATATTGCACCCTTCACGAAGAGATCGAACAAAAAATCACGGATATCGAGAATCAAAAGATCGTGCACGCGGGCAATACCGACGTCTTGAAGAAGATAGATGGGATCGCGAACGAAATGAAGAAGGACCATCCATCGTTCAAGACAAGCCATGCATTATCCGACGAGCCGGTCGCGTGGGACGTCGAAAGCCAGGCATGCACGGCTTGCAGGCTGCCCTACATGAAACTCGTCGACGTCGCCTCGGCGCTGGATAAGGCTTACAGCGATCTTCTCGGGGCATTGCGCGAGATGCAAGACCAGATGCTTTCCCGCGAGCTGGACGTGATCGTCGATGCCAACGACGATGCCGCGACCATCGCAAAGAAGGTGCAAGAAAAGGTAGGCGTGGTTGCCACCATCCTCTCCAGCTTGAAGCGGATCGAGCCGGGACGAATTAATAAGGTCAAGATCACGATAGGAATGAAAAAGGTCGATTGATATTATTGAGACGGCCCAGGGAAACGAGTTAAAATCGATCATCGAGGGATGCAAGGACATTCTCGAGCAGGAGTTCAAGAAGCGACTGGCGGACAAGGGAATCCAGGAAAGCACCGAAACCTTGACCCCGCTGGAGGAGCTCGTCGAATATGGCATTCTCGATGATGAGAAGGAGCGGGAAGCATTCAAGGCGCTGCAAGGCGAGTTGTGGAACACAATCAAGGTCGAGGTGGAGGCGACGGGCGAGACGTGGCAAGAAGCGCATTTCTGGTTCGTCGATCGCTTGGTGTATACATTCTTGAACCGGTTGTTCGCCATTCGCGTGATGGAGGCGCTCGACTTGCTTAAAGAATCGACGTTGGTTCCCCAAGCAGACCTCGGCAACCGGGCGGCACGGCTGGCGCGGATCCAGGAAAAGCAACCGGGCAAGACTATGTTCGAGTGGCTACAACTCGTCTTGCGAGACGCGTTCGACGAGATCGGGAAGGAAGTGCGTATATTATTCGATGAATCGGACGTCGCGTCGCACATCTGGCCTGGCGGGCAAGTTATCGAGCAACTTGTGCAGAAAATCAACACGGTAAGTCCCGATATTTATAAAAAATCAGATATTATCGGTTGGTTCTACCATTACTACGTACTCAAGGCTCGAAAAGGACATAAAACGATGAGTGGTAAAGGAAGGGGATCACCATCAAATCCAAACTATCTATCCATCTTAAATACTGTATACACACCACGTTGGATGGTACGCGTACTCGTTGATAACTCACTGGGACATTGGTGGCAAGATACTAGCCCCAATTCCGAGATTTTTTCGCAAAGTCCATTCTTCATCAAGAAGATACCCGTGCAGCTCGACTTTCCCACGAAGGACATCACGAAGCTGCGGATCCTGGACCCCGCGTGCGGTTCAGGCAACTTTCTTGTCTACACCTTTGAAAAGCTCGTCGACATGTACAAGGAAACGCATCCCGACTGGCAATATTCCCGGATCGTGCGTTCCATACTTTTAAATAACATCTTCGGCATCGACATCAACCGCCGTCCTGCGCAACTATCGGCGCTGGCACTCTACATCTCGGCGAGGAACGTGATCAAGACGCGGGCGCCAGCCGAGCTCGCGACCTTCAAGATGCCGCCCGTGAACATCATTTGCTGCGACATCCGCATCCCGCACGACAAGAACAGGGTACTCTTTATCCAACAGATAAAGGATCCCCGCATCCAGAAGATCATGAAGGACGTCGTTGAGCAATTCGACAACGCCGACCAGCTCGGCTCGCTCATCGACATCCAAGGCCTCCAAGCAGAGATGAACAAGATCAAGCTGGAGAAGCGGATCGAATCGAAAAAAGCCCCGAAACTCGACGCCTTCATGCCGAACGGAAAAAACACATCGCCGGATGATGAAGCAGCGTTGGACCTTGTATCAATCATTGAATCCGAGGTACTCGCGGGACAACAAGGCAACATCGGCATGCAGCTGTTCGGGCGACAAGCAAAGAATGCCGCATCCCTTGCCCAGGTCTTGATGCGAAAGTACGACATCATCATGGGAAACCCGCCGTTCGGCTTGTCGATGGATGCAACGAAGCAAAAATTTCGAAAGTTTTATCCGAACACGTATGGAGATCTTATTTCTACTTTTGTTGATCAATCGGTGCGTTTATTGAAAGTGAATGGTCATATCACTATGGTTACAGACTTTTCTTTCTTGCACCTTCCAAAATTTGAGAAATTCCGGTCGGAAATTCTTCTTAGACAATCATTTATTGAATATCTCTTGATGATCGGATATGGATCGCTCCCCGATGCGGGAAACCGTCCCGTCTTATTCATTTTGCGAAAAAATAATGAAGAAAGCAAGAATATTGCGGGATATTACCGGTATCCACAGTATGATATAAACAAATCATTTTCAACAGAACATTATATCGCAGAGATTTTCAAAGACGTTCAAAACATCAATTCGTGGTCAGGCGAGGGTAAGCTGCCACGCGGCTGGAACCGCATCGACCAGGCCGACTTTCTCTCTCTGCCCCGTTTTGTCATCGACTTGTCTATTGCTGAGAAATTCAAGCCGCTGCTCGAGTTCTTCACGAAATACCAAATACTTGATATTAACCAGAACCAGAAGAATGAGAATGATCAATTAGAGAGAATACAAATAGGAAGAGCATTTCAAGGGATTGCAACAGGTAACAATGATATTTTTGTGAGATTGTCACACGAAGTCCATCAAAGATATATTCGAAAAGTAGAATCTATCAATGAAATAAATGAAGTTCCTAATAATAATGAATTCCCATTTGTTCCATTCTCAAAAGGTGGAGGCGATATAAGGTATTATTTTAGTAATGGTTTCTTAATTTGGTGGAACGCGGAGTCTATTAAAGTGATTAAAAGTGTAAATGGTGTTATTAGAAATCCAGACTTGATAGGGAAATCGGAGATTATTTGGTCAAGATTCTCTGGAAAGCCACGCGGTAGATTCTGTATATGTCAAAATTCGACCATGTGCGATGTTGCCTCTATGAGTATTCGGATTATTGAGAAATCAGTAAATCCACAAACTCTTATTGCATATTTAAATTCTAAGATTGGGATGTTTTTCGGACGACTTCAAACTCTTAAAAGAGCATGGGAATGCGGTATAATTGCACGATTCCCAATTCCATTAAGATTTTTGGAGGAGAAATCTTTACTCTTATCAACACTTTCTAAAGAATCTTTCCAATTAAGGAGGGATTGGGACACCGGCTATCCAATGTCCCCAATATTTGCTGAATCCTTAGTTGATAAAGTCATTAAGAATAATTCAACTATAAACGACAAGGGTTTTCCAAAAACAGGGCATCCATTCTGCCAAGAATATATTCCTTGCAATAGTGAAACCACCCGAGTGATAAACAGCCGTGATTTGGAAGGAAAGAGCGCCACATCCAAAAAATTACTAGATTTAGTAGAGCATCGCTTTGATCTTCTCACACAGCGGCTCGATGAAATCGACGACGAGATTAATAAGATTCTCTACGAAGGTTTACTCGATACAGAGACGTCCAAGGCACTAGACGAATATTATGATACCTTCGTAGGGAAGCTAGGCTGGCAAGCCGAGCGGGACATATGGCTCAAGGATTTCATTCTGGCAGGCTTAATGAACGTTACCAAGGCAATCCCGAAGGGTATTATCCCCCTCAACACAACCAAGGCAGACGAACTCGGTCTCTACGATCGATTAATTACTTTGCTTTGCAAGAAATTCGACCGTGACATCCACGGCATCCAGCCCATCTTGAAGGAACTGGAGGAATTACTCGGCAAGGATGTCAAGCACTGGATCACCGACGATTTCTTCTTCTACCACTGCCAGCGGTTCGGTGGCCGCCCGATCATCTGGCAATTCTCGTCCCGCTCGAAGTCTGGCAAGGAAAATGCTCTCGATTTATTCGTAGATTATCATAAAATCACAGAGAACACGCTTCCCAACATTCGAGTCGAATATATAGCCCCGCTGCTGCGGTCGCTCGAGCAACAAAAGGTGATCGGCACGTTATCGAAGGAGGATGTCCCCCGGATCGATGAGCTCGAAGACTTCAGCAAGGTATTCGCTGCTTTGGAAGCAGGATACGCAGCCATCCCGAATCCCAATGCTCTCACGGGTAAGAACGCCCAGAAGGGCAAGGGCGACGACCAGACGTGGGAATGGGTCTTCGGCGAGGCGGCCAAGGTCATCAAGAATGGCTACAAGCCCGACCACTTCCTCGGCGTGCTCGTCAACATCATCCCCTTGTGCTTCGACCTCCCCGAGATTAAGCAAAAGGACTTTCCCGTCAAGTACCACGCCATCTGTCCAAAGGGCACGCTCAAGCACGTGCTCAAGAAGCTTGACGCCCTCGACCAGTTGCGGAATGTGGGTTCGAAGGATGAGAGTGATGACGATGACAACGACGAGGAACAAGGCGAGAGCAAGAAACCGAAGCGGAAACGGCAAGATGATGGCTCGGAAGAGGCAGATGATGGCAGCAATGGAGAAGACGATACTGTCGAGGCTGCGGGGGAGGATCAATAATGGCACGGGATGCACGCGACCGCCAAACTCTTGGTGAACTCCTCGATGCTGCTTTTTTCCTCGAAAATGACAAGCCATTCCTCGTCATTTACGACAAATATGACGTTCTCCTCGATTATTTCAACAACGCCCAGCAGAAACAGCTCACCGGGGATTTCAACATCTTGTCTATCATCGCCACGAGATCCCCGGCCGAGTTCATCGACCGCCAAGCCATCGTCGATGATTTCGACGATAATGCTGGCTGGTATCGCCATCGCTGGATAGTGCACGTGCATGGCGAGAACGCGGGGGAAGTCGGGAAGGCACGGTCCTTTTATTACTATCAAATGTTTTCCAAGTCCATCGTCTTGGAAGGATTCATCGATTTGCTCATGAATCCCGTCATCGACCTGGTCAAGAGCAAGGCAACCACGTCAGTCCTGGACAAGTACCCGCAACTCAACCGCTATGCTGTTAAGTATTTAACTGAGCTTCCCGTGCCGTCCATCGTCTCGGATTCTGGCACTTTCCACGAACCGCTGGCGTGGTTGTTACTTTTCACTTCAGATAATACCATAAATCCGTTTCAGGCCACGAGATCTCCCGCGTGGGCATCGCTGGCGAGCACTCGTGCCCCGTGCACGCACGCGACCGTCCTGCTCGATTTGATTTACCACGTTCACCCCTTGAACGTGCCGATGCTCGACGAAAGCACGAGGAGCACGTTGTTTGGCTATTTTTCTACATTCCTCGCTGATCTCGGGATCGAAGGCTTTCCCTTGCCAGAAGACTGGTTCGATACTTTCACGAGAATCATTCGATTCGGCTTCCAGCATGGAAAGCCACCCGTCCAGGCAAAACCCGCCTCGAAGAAGAAGCCATCCTCCTCCAATCTCGATCCTTTTTTCGCGGTTAAATCGCAAGCCACACCAACCACACCAGCCACGCCCGCGCCCAAGCCACTCCTTGAATCCACGACACAGTTGTTTCGGGACTGGATCACGGACTGGATCACCAACGCCGACGAGACCTTGGCGTCATGTTTCCAGCAGTGGACGTTTCTCTTGCGTAAGCAGCAATCGTCTCCAGCTGCCACGAGCCCCGCCATCACGGAGGAAACGCTCCAGGAAACTATCAACTCGTTTTCTCTCACCGGCATGATTGACATCAACATCGCCGCATATCTTCTCGGGCAGCAAGAACGCGAGCCCATCGATGCGAAGCCGTGGTGTGCAAAGGTTGATGAAATCATCAAGAAACGAAAGGCGCTCTGGGACAAGGCAACTCGCGTCTGGTGGTCGCAGCGAAAACTCTTCTTCACGGTCTCAAAAGACCACGATAAATCCATGAAGGATTTCTGGCACTTCGTCCGGCAACTTGGGCAATTCTTTTCATATCGCATTCCCGAGAAGAAGCAGTGGAAAGACATCGCGGACGACGCCTGGGATATCGAATCGCTCCACGTGGCCATCAACGATCCCGTGTTCCATTATATCTTCGACGGGGCAGAATACTGCACCATCTTCGCCCAATTAATTGGAAAATTGAATGCCCGATATCACGAGTTCAATAGACATCTCAATGTCGCGTTTTCCAGCCACTATTCACACGTGCTCCAGGAAAACGGCAAGAGCATTTATAGCGATTTCGACAAGAACGTCTGGAAGGTTGCCCTCGCCGCCGTGTCCAGGGAAACGCCGGTTGGTTTCGTCTTCTGCGACGCGATGCGAAAGGATCTTGCCTTGGATCTGATCGCTGCACTGGAACGCAAGATGAAGGAAAACAAGGATGAAATCGTCGAAAGCGTTACCGGGATCCAGCGCATCAGCACGGTAAGCATCTTGCCGAGCATCACGGATCTTGGCTGGAATTCTGCCTTGAATTTCGGCGACAAGTTGCAAGTAAAGCTTTCTGGTGATAATTTAGTCTCAGGTATTATCAACGACACGAGAGATGGTTCGGCGATGAAATTGTTGGGCGGCCCCGAGGCACGTGAAGCCCGGATTGGCGAGATCTTCTTGCGCGCTGGAAAGCGAGTCGTCATCCATCACGTGGATCATAGCAATTTCAATGCCGACATCGACGTCTTGCACCAGAAACGGGAAAAGGAACAGGACGCCGTCATCCCTATCGTATGGTACAACAAGTTTGATACCCACAAGGTCGACAACCACGATTTCACGCTCACCGATTTCATTCAGCAGAAACCCGCGCACCTTGCCGAGTTGCGCGACATCATCCTCAAGTTGCACGAGGTAGGCATCCGGGACATCTTCGTGATTGCCGACCACGGGTTCCTCTTCACGAGTAATGACAAGATCTTGACCACGAAGCCAGATAGCATCGGAAAACTTCACAAACGCCATTGCATCTCACACCACGTGTTCACCGGGGATGATATGAAGGACTATCCAGACTGGCATATATTCCCCGTGAACCAATTGCCATTCACAGTCGACGCGAGCTCGCCCGATATCAAGACGCTTATATTCCCTCGTGGTGATACGCTGTTCAAGAAATCGGCAATTGACGATCCGTTCTACATCCATGGCGGTCTGAGCTTCCAGGAATGTGATTTATTGCATTTCTCGAGCCATTGCGAGTTCAAGCCTTCGGTCGAGATAGAAAGCATCGAACCCGTAGACCATGGCGAGCCACTCATCGTCAAGGGCAAGGAAACGTATTACCTGCGGGAGACGCAAGGTGCTACGTCAAGATACTTGCAAATCCAGGTTCAGACCAAGAAGAAAGGCGATCGAGACGAAAAATTACGAGCGATCACGATCAAGGTCGTCACAGAGGATCCTCGGATCTTAGTTGACCCTGCCCAGGAAACGACCTTGCCATCTGGTGCGAAGCGCAACTATATCCTCAGCTTCGACAAGACTACGCCCATCATGACCATCGCAGTCTGCATCAAGAACCCAGACAACGAGATCATCAAGAAAAAGGAATTCTACGTCTTACCACCCTCACCCTATGGCACGGATTCATTTATTTAATCAAGGATATATTAACATAATCAAGACATTCGTGATCAGTGAAGATTATCATGGAACTTGACGACATCGATAAGAAGGTGCTAAAGGCTTTCCCCGGCATGGTCGTGCGGAAGGACCTCGCCTCGAAGCTGAAGGGCGCCTACGCCGTCCCCACTTACGTGCTCGAGTTCCTCCTTGGCAAGTATTGCTCCAACCCCGACGAGGATGTCATCAACGCGGGTATGGCCAAGGTCAGAGACACCCTCGAGAACCATTACCTCAACCCGGAGAAGATCGAGGTCGTCAAGTCGAAGATCCGCGAGCTCGGCTCATACAAGATCCTCGACCGCCTGCGGATCCGCCTCCTGCCCTCGGAGGACAAGTATTGGGGGCAATTAGCTGGTTTAAATCTCAATTACATCCACGTGGACGACCGTATGGTGCACGAGAATGAGCGTATGCTGCTCGATGGCGTTTGGGGTATCACCGAGATTGGCTACGACCCGTCGCTGTCGCGCAAGGGCAACGTCGAACCGTTCGTCCTCCGCAACTTCCAGCCCGTCCAGCTCAGCGCCAATCTTGCAGATAAAATCATCTCGCTGCGGAAGGAGTTCACGAAAGACGAGTGGATCCAGGTGCTGCTCCGCTCGATCGGCCTCGAACCGTCCAAGTTCACCCCCCGGCAACATATGCTGCTCATCGCGCGCCTCGTCTCATACGTCGAGCGGAACATCAACTTCGTCGAGTTCGGCCCGCGCTCCACGGGCAAGTCTTTCGCCTACCGGGAATTATCCCCTCATAGCATCTTGATCAGCGGCGGCCAGACGAGCGTTGCTAACCTTTTCGTGTCGAATGTGGGCACCGGCAAGCCTGGCCTCGTCAGTTTCTTCGACGTTGTCGCGTTCGACGAGGTGGCAGGCCTCACCGAGTTCTCAGACACGACCGAGCTCCAGATCTTCAAGGATTATATGGAGTCGGGCTCGTTCTCCCGCGGCAAGGGCGAGTTCACAGGTAAGGCCTCCCTCGTCTTTGTCGGTAACCTGGATGCCGACGTGCAGACCGCGCTCCGCACGTCCCACCTCTTCGTCCCGTTCCCCTTCGAGATGCAAGATCTCGCCTTCCTCGACCGGTTCCACATGTACTTGCCGGGCTGGGAGCTCCCCCGATTCAAGGCCGAGATGTTCACGGGGCACTTCGGCTTCATCGTCGACATCATGGCCGAGTACTTCCAGGTGCTGCGTGACAAGTCCTTCTACGCCGACATCGAGAAGGAGGTCAAGTGGGGCGAGGATCTCGACCAGCGCGATTACGTGCGCGTGCGGGCGGTGACATCGGGTATGCTCAAGCTCATTTATCCCGATGGCCGCTTCACGACCGAGGAGCTGCAAGATTGCGTGCGCGTCGCCCTCGAGTTCCGGCGGCGGGTCAAGGAACAGCTGCGCAAGATGGGTTCGGTCGAGTTTCGGAAGACGAACTTCTCCTATATCTTGAAGAAGAACGAGGCCGAGGAGTTCGTGACCACGCCCGAGGGTGCATTGGCGAGTCAATACTCCCCGCTTGATGCCAAACACGACCCTGGCATCGGTTTCACGCTGGGATTGAACAATTTCGGCCGCTATTCGCTGTACAGGATCGAGGTCGGCTTGCGGAAGGGCAAGGGCACCTGGAACGCCACGGGCTTGGCCGGCAAGCCTATCAAGGAAGCCTTGATCACGGTGCGGGATTTCATCAAGGCCAATCTGAGACGCATCAAGCCAGAGATCGAGGAGCACGACATCAAGAGTTTCGACGTGCACGTGCAGGTCGTCGACTTGATGCAAACGCATCAAGGGTCCCAGACAGGGCTGGGATTCTTCATCTCCGTGGTTTCTTCATTAACGAAGATCCCGCTCAAGCCAAAAACCATCATCGTCGGTGAAATGACCATCAGCGGCGCCTTGATCCCCATCCAGAACCTCGCGGAGATCATCCTGATCGGCAAGGAAAGCGGGGCAAAGCTGATCTTGCTGCCTGATATCTCCGAACCGCTCAAGGCGCAGGTACCGAGCGATATCCTCGAAAATATCGAGATCAAGTTTTATCACGACCCGATCGAGGCGTGGGATTTATCAAAAACATGATCGGATATTATTCTTTAACCTCTTCTAACAGGTAAAAGATACTTTCTTTGCAGATTATCACTGTCTCCAAAATTATATTTCGGGAACAAACTCGTTACCTCTGGTTCACTGATGGTGTTAATCTTGGTCATTAAAGTTGCATAGAAATCATTTATCGCTTTTTTCAACAAATCTAACCTATCTGGCACTAACGAAAATACTGTATCAGAAATGTTCGCTTTTTCATCTAATTCGGATGATGGATGGATAAAAACTGGAATTCCTCTATTCTGTGGATATTTTTCCTTAAACCAAGCAATACTATTACTCATCTGTCCACATTCATCTTTTGATATTCCTCTATCACTACCAACTCCACTTTTACATTCAATAATCCAGAAGACATCACTAGAGATTTTCCAGAGATTATCAGGACCGCTTCCATACTCTTTTTCTGGTCTTTGAGTTTTAAAACCTAATAATTCACCTAATTGGTCTATGCCTTCTTCAAATAAATCAGTAGCAGTTTGACCACTATTGAACGTTAGTTTTTCTAAAATTTCATTAATACCAATTATTGCAGCATTAGGTTTTTCAAAAAATTTAAGTTGGGCTATTATTATTCTTTCTCTATCTGTCGATTTACTAGTTATTTTTTCATACTGGATACCTGCATCCGGACGGGGTAAAGATTTATTATTTGAAAAAGCAGACAAATGCACTTCCAGTGAACCGGATTTATCAAAATCATATTTATACATAGCAATAAGCTCTAAAAACCAGCCCTTTTCTAACGTATTTAATTTATTCTCATTAATGAATGCTTGGATTAGTGATATGGCTTTCGAAGTTTGTCCGGATTGATATAACATCTCAGCTTCTCTTTCCACACATACCCGTTCTAAAAAATCCTTCCTTGGGATTTCCGGTTCAATAGATTCCATACTGTCCTTGTAATAGGCTTTCCATCCTTCATCTCTTTGAATACATTGCTCAATAACCTTCTCTATAGATTCCCAACCTTTGTATTCTTTTTTTAGGATTTCAACTAGCGATTCTGCAATTTGGATCTGCTTTTGGACTTCCTTTGAAAAGTATTGTCTTTGAGATTTAACAGCCATTAAGTTAACAAGCGAATTTCCCATAATAATTACTACGCACCAATCTCCACTTCCCCTTATCCCACGTCCCATTCCTTGTTCAATTCTTTGAGCCATTTTCCTCTTTAAATAATCAGAATCGGGCATTAAATCTTGCATATATCTGTCCATTAAAGGGGAATAGGTTGGTAAACTATCCAAACAAAGAATTCTGCATGTGTCGCCTGGAAGATCGATTCCATCATATTGATTCATTAATACAATTATGTTGTCGACTTGTTTTTGTTCTATTTTTCGATTTAACTCTTTTAATTCTTCATAAATTTTTGATACGTCTATTATTTTTGTTTTAGTCTGCCAATCTTTAGAAATCGCTTTTGATGGTGCAAGCACAAATATTCCATAACCTAAGGGCTTCGTGTAAAAATTACTTATTGCTTTTATTAAGAACTCTCGTGTAAACTTAACATCCACTAAACTCGGAATTAAAATGCATCGTTCCCCACTATATTTCATATCTGGAAAGGTTAATGGGTGTTTTATGATTTCAGGATCAATATCAAAGTCTTTTACCAAGAAAGCATCTTCGTTTAAAGTAGCTGTTAGATATATTCTATTTTTCGCACGAGAGAAGGAGAGTACTTTGTTTATCGGAATGATTCGAGGTTGGATTTCGATTTTTCTTCCTGAGATTATGCAAATGCAATAATGAATATCATTCTTAATCAAATCCCAAACAAATTGTACTTCATCTCTATCCTTAAACTTATTTATGATCTCAACGACTTTTTTTTCTCGTTCAAACCAATTCCAGAATGGGACAGTAATATATTGATTTTCTCCTTCATCAATTGCAATTTTTGTACCCGGTTTCTGTTTTTCTAAACAACTTGAAAAAATTTGATATAGTTCATTATAGAGCGGACTTGACTTCTCGATTATAAGCGTAAAGGATTGTCGTATTATATCCAAGCATGTATGCACATCATCAATTACAATTGCACCAATAGGAATATAATCATCATTTATTCCTTGAATCCCAAATTTTGTTTTTGCATTGAATAATTTTTTGCAGGTTGCAATTAAGATCGATTCTGAATTTCTGAATTCAAGAGGTATTTGATGATCTTCTTCTGAATAGGTAACTACTTTAACGCCAAAGCTCCCAGCTTGCTCCTTAACTTGAGATACGAGATATTTATTTGGACATAAATAAATTGCAGGGCCATTACCTTCATTTAGAAATGATTGAAGAATTAATAAACCGATCAAGGTCTTACCTTGCCCTGTAGGAAGTTTTACAATAACATCTTTCTGATTTCGTGCTTTTTTATTCCATTCGTCTAATACTTGCTTTTGTGAAGGCCAAAGATATTCCTTTCCACTCTTTTTATCAAGATTAGAAAATATGGAAAAAGGATCAGTAGGTAAGACCCTTTTCTTTTCACCAATATATTTTTTGAAATCCACCATATCAATTTCCCAAATTTTATTTATATCTTTCCGTATAAAAGTTTATAGATAACGTGCCCGAAATGCAATGCAAAAGTCCCGCTGAACGCGAAACGGTGCCAAAATTGTGATTTAGATCTTGTTGCGGCTGCAAAAGATTATTTTGACCATTTAGGTAAGTTTTTTGCGGATCCTAGAAATAACCGATGTACTTAACGTCCTAGGGCAGGAAAAAGAAGGAGAAGGAATAGAGGAAAGAAAAGATCACATAATAGGCCAGATACCGAGCACGCGGGCGAGCGCCTCGGACTTCGGCGTGAAGCTCGTCGCCGTTAAATCGATGGGTTGCTTGTGCCACGCGAACACGACGTGGTCGACGTGGAGCCCCGACTGGGCCTCCAATTCCCACGCGGGCAAGTACGCGCAAGGCTTCATGCCGACGGCAAGGAACGCCTCCTGGAGCGCGGGCTTGGTCCCGGGCGCGTGGCCCTCGATGTACTGCACGCCCTTTGCTTGCAGGTACCCGAGCAAGAACGCCAGCAACACTTGCGCCGTCGCCGCTTTCGTGCAATGGATCTCCATGCCTTCCGCGTTCATGCATTGCCGGTTCACATTGATGCTGATCGATTCACCCGTCTTATCGCACGTGAACACGTAGGTCGTGTACCCGTATTTCTTCTCGTATGGCTCGATGTCGACTATAGCCTTGCAGCGCGCTTTTGATGGTGCCGTGGTCTCGATCACCTGCACGTCGTCTTTTCGCATCGGCCGGTGCATCGACTTGACCTGCTCGTACAAGGGCACGAGTTCGGGCACGATGCGCACCTTGGTGTCCCTGGTCGCCCACGCGCTGCTCGCGTAGACCGCCATGAGCACCGGCGTCTCGCGCCGGTTGAAGAACACGTCCTTGCTGGGCAAGATGCCGATGGGCTGCAGCCCGATGGTTTCGCAGACCGCTTGTGGCTTGACGCCGTCGCTGCGGGTCTCGGACCAGACCATCCTGACCTTCCCGGCGTTGCACTTCAAGAAATCTTGGAATGCCTCGCCGAACAGCCGGCTCGCGCCGCCCCGGCCTTGCCAGCCCGGGCGCACCATCATGCCGCGGGAGTAAGCCCGCCCGTGCACGCCGTCGATCGTCGCCGACACGCAGCCCGCGATTTCCTTTTCGCGGGTTGCATCTTCCACCACGTACCACCCGCTGTGGCCGCCCGTCATGTCCTTGCTAAGATAGAGGGCGTCCGTGTATTCCTGGTACGTGTAAGTCCCTCGATATACTTCCTGGTAAATGTTTTGAATCGCCGCCACGTCGCCGGGCTGTGCATGCCGGAGCATTGCCCAGTCTTGCGCCGGAGGGGCAGCGATCGCTGCATTTTTCGTGATTGCCATATGATGTCGCCTTGAATGAAAGGTGTCGGGGAAGAATACCGAGGCTATTTAAAGAAAAGTTTTTGAAAAAAGCAAGGCCGGGAAGGCGAAATCGCGAGTGAATATTAATGGATGATCGCGGAAAAAAAAGGGGTCGATTCCGGTGGTAAAATATTCCACGTGATGCATTATTTCCAAAATCAACCCATAAAATGCGGAGGCCATCTACAAAAATGGTTCATTTTCCGATAAAGTACCATCGTAACTTAATTATCGGGATTAACATCGAACGGGTGCTTATGAGGTCTCTTATCGTGTTTTAGAAATTCTCGGCTGTTTATCGGTTTAATACCCAAGATTAACAGAAGACATGGTGCGTGTTGGACGCGCGGAAACAGATCAATTAATAGCTCGATAATAATCTATTAACATAGCATTAGTACCATTCTTAAGGAATTTTTACCACGATGTTATGTGGCTAAATGTATTATATAGAAACTGTGCGAATAAAGGAATTCTGAAACCAATGACCTCGAAACCTCTTTCAATGAATGATAAAGACCGACATGTTTAATTCAAATAAAGGATGGATAGTATGGTGCTTCGGGATGATGATGATGCAAAATGGGTGTACCAAAAACATTCCAGAGTTAAGCACGAGATATTAACAAAATATGTCGGTGCGTTCTTAGCTATCGTTGGACGGCACTGGGACACCTTCTTCTATATCGACGCGTTTGCGGGAAGAGGTAGTTACCTGGGAGGAGAACCAGGCTCGCCAACGATTGCTTATTCCTCTATACGGCAAGTGCTGAACAAACCTTGGTGTAAGATCAAAACAGTTTTTCTAATCTATATAGAAAAGAATGAAGCAAATTATTTCAAATTGAAAAAAGTAGTTGATATTCTTCCTCCGAATCCGCGAATCAAAATCGAATGCTTGAATAGTTCATTTGAAGACGCTTTTCCATCGATCATTACAAAACATGGTGCCGGTTTGCGTCACAATCCGTCTTTCTTCTTTCTTGATCCTTTCGGCTATGACGATATACCATTCGAGATTACAGAAAGAATATTCGATTTTTCCTTGACAGGAGGACGACCAGAGATTTTTTACACCCTGATGGTAGGGAGTATAAATCGTTTCCTTGATGACCCAACAAAAAAGGTGTCCTTTGATAAATTGTTTGGTTATGATGAATGGCAAAAAGACATACAAGCGATTGTTGCAAAGGCACAATGTGAAAGACCCGACGCAATCTCTAGGAGTTTCCGTGACCGGTTAGAAAAGCAGACGAACGCAAAATTCACCTTGAAATATAAATTTCAAAATGCGGAAACGAATGCTCATATATACGATATGGTTCACGCCACGACGCAATACAAGGGATTGGAGGTAATGAAACCGATAATGTATAACATTGGGGTCAAGGGAAGTTATGAATTCCACGGTCGCCAAGAAAAGCAATTAAGAGGAATTAAAACCTTGGAGTCTTTCATGGGATTAAAGACACGGCCGGGTCAACCTAAGTTAACAGATTGGTTATTGACCCTCCCAAAGGATTGTCCGTATACTTTCGAAGAATTGAAGAAATTGGTTATTCGATATACTCGAGAAGTAGTACCTGGGTTGAGAGAAGCTTTGAAAGAATTGCAAAATCGAAAAAAGATCTCTGTTGAAAAGAATTCTAAAAAGTCGAAGCGGGGATTCGCTGATCAGGATACTATTACTTTCCTATGATCTCAAGCGCCGCTTAATACTATCCTTAAATCTCATCAATTCTTCTTTCTCAAACCATTGAACCCATTTCTTTAAAGTTTCAGTTGAGTTGAACGGATATTTCCCTGAATAGTTCATACATCCTAGCCAGATCGATTCTGTCACGTACGGTTTGAGTATCTCGACTAGTTTTCTTGGATCCTCGTCTAGGCAAGGTTCGATAGAGATACTCGTCTTGAATCCCGCCTGGGAAGCATACTTTAAAGATTCGAGACGCTCTTGAAAGTTTGGCGCCCCTGGTTCCCAATCTGCGAGTTTGGTATCGTCCATACTCGTGATCGTGAATCGAAATTGAATCTTATCCATGAACTTTTTGAAATGCTCGCAAATATACCGCACGACTTGCAAGTGCGGCTTAGTTGTCACTAGAACGCTATTATCAGCACGCAGCAATTTTTCAAGGACGGTCATGCAAGCCTTGAAGAAAGGTTCTTCAGGAACGATATCGTGCGAAGTCGGAAACATGATCCGACCTTTCTTTTTTCGATATGCCTTATTCACGTCACGCTCCCGGATGCGCATTGTTCCCCAAGTTGCCTCCGTCTTTCTCCCGAAGCGAACGGCCATCTTTTTGGCATAACAATAGCGGCAGTTATGGGCGCAGCCATCGATCAGATTAATGTTGAAATCCGCCCATTCCTTTGTGCCGCTTGTTATCTTCTTGCCATCTACCTTGTGCATATTCTTCAACAAAGATACGGATGCTGCTTTCTCCTTGATATGGTATTGAGAGGGAGGAAGAAAGTTATAAAGTCCCCTTTTCCGATAGATCGTCATTTCTTAACCCTCCCCCTTTAATTGCTCGTCGTTTCTACTTATGCCGAGCAGCACGTCGACCTCGTGGTTGGCATTGCCGAGTTGCCATAGCCGCGCCCAGGAATCGGCCAGCTCCAGCGCGTCAGCAAGGCACGCGGGGCAATATAGCGGCGAAAGGTCGCCGTCCACGTCGACATCGGTCGCCAAGGCATCCAGCTTTATCATGGCATCCCCGATGGCCTCGTGACGTGCTGCGATCGGGTTCCCGCAAGCCTTGCAGCAATGATCGTACAAGAACGTGCAGCCCTCTCCTTGCTCCATGATATCACGCCTCCACTCCGGGGTTATTGGTGAACGCGAGCATGGCGATCCCGCCCTTGATCTGGTCGATGCGCCGCCCCGTGTTCTGCACCTTCAGTTTCTTGGCGATGGCGAGCACGCGGGCGTTGTCCTCCTGCGTCTCGAAGAAGATGCCCGTGATGCTCGCATCCTTCATGATGTCGTGCAGGTACTTCTTCGCGTGCAAGAGCGCCGCGGTGCCGAGCCCGGCGTTCTGGTAGGGCGGGCGTATGACCATGCCGAGGACGGCCTTTCCCGGGAGGTACGGCGACGTCGTGAAGGAGACCCAGCCGAGCAGCGTGCCGTCGGGAAAAAACAAGCCGACGAACC
>Ga0315277_10004686_pt1 | contig 18153 bp, 20 predicted proteins | sample YL17G05_15_MG_FD_203695 | JGI IMG/M metagenome (GOLD analysis project Ga0315277, IMG submission 203695) | Sediment microbial communities from Yellowstone Lake, YNP, Wyoming, USA - YL17G05_15 | ecosystem: Environmental > Aquatic > Freshwater > Lake > Sediment | place: USA: Wyoming | collected...
GGGTAAGTTACGATTTTAGCCACTAAAATCTTCAATTAATTTAAATAAACGATTAACTTTTTGTTTGGTAGTCATTTCTCTGTGATTATACCGCCAAACATACTCGCCTAAAAAGAGATAAAGATAAATTCTTCGTATACCGCCTTTGGCAGCTAATTTTCTTTTAAGATAACCCCAGAAACCTTCTAATCCGTTAATGTGATTTTTTCCTCTGGTGTATTCTTTCTTTCTGTGTTCTACGGTTCGGTGAACATAACCTTGAGTTGCCAATCCGGTATATGCTCTCCAAGTATCTGAACAGATTCTTGTTCCGGACTTAACCCTTTTAGTAATAATCGGTATTAAATCTTTCGCTTCCGTATTATCTACTAACTTAGCGTATACCTTTCCAGATCGACAAAGTATTCCAAATACAGATTGTTTAGTCGTTCCAAAACCTCTTTTTGATTTACCAGATATTTTTTCTTCTTTTAATAATTGTGATTTTCTTTTGTTTTTCTTTTGTCCACCTAAATAGGTTTCATCTACTTCAATTGTGCCTTCAAAAACAGATGGCACATCTTTGAACATCAACTTTCTGGTAATCCTTGCTGCTTTAAAAACAGAATACTGGCTTAATCTTGTCTGTTCCTTAATGGTTCTTAAACTATGGTCTAAGATAAACCAAGTTAGAAACTTCTTCCATTGACTTTTCTTTAACCTTAGACCTCCTAACCTTAATTTGAACTCATAAAGACACTTCTTACATCTGAGTTTATCTCTTCTTATGTGATAAAATTTCCGATTTCCGCAACGATGACAAGTTTTTATTGACATTACGGCCTAATCTTAACATTCTTAGTGGCCGTTTTCAGAACTTACCCGATAATATGTATTGTTGTTTTTGCTTTTTTAGTGGTTGGTGCTTTTGCGCTGGGATATTTTTTTAAGCCAAATATAGAGTGTAAGACTGAGCAAAAAATAGACTATACAAAAATAGGTAGTGAGTTCATTAGAGAAACCATTAAGCAAAACAAGTCTGTTTATTACGATCCTGCGGATGAAAAGAATTTAGATAGGGAAACCCCGGCTGATTTAAGAGAATACATCGTGCGCTATTTATGTAATGATCCTAACCCTTACGATTTTTGCGTAGGGAAAATTGATGACGAATTCGGCGATCTAAATATGATTGAGACTGATGTTGTTGATTTAAACGATGATGGTCAAAAGGAATATATCGTAATGCCGGTTTGGATGTCTGGTTTTCCGCTACGAGGCGCTTCTGGAAACGGATCAATATTAGTTATGCGGAAAAAAGATGATAAATGGGAAATAATTGGTGATTTGTTTGGAAACGGGTATGTTGTTACCAACGAGAAAACAGATAATTATCACGATATATTAACTAACTCTCATAATTCGGCCTTTTCCAGCACAAAAACTTTATACCAGTTTTATTTAGACAAAGATAATCCTGCTGAGTCCGGCTATATTAAGCTTTTTGCTAAAGAATATAGTTTGCCGACAGATTAAGAAACTTAAGAATTAAGTTTTACAAGAAATTGTGATGGATTTATCTGACTGAAAGTTTTGTTAGTTCTAAAAACATTCCAAGTTTTGAGTTAGTTGGTACTTAATATTTCCAATTATTTTATTTCTTATTTTATTTCCTTAAACAAGATTTTTTATTTAATGACACTTCAAAATGGACAGAATTCTTAAGGGGAAAATTAAAGGGAAAAATACAACAAAAGTCGTTAGGTTTGGAAATGTAAAAAGTGTAGGCGTTGGAAATGTGGGTAATTTTATTAAAAATTTTAGAGAAATAAGTTCAAGGATAAACCGTTCAAGAAATTCAGGATTTTATATAGAGTCGATCTCTCTTCAATTACAATTAATTGATCTGTGGTTAAAAGAATTAGTCAAAGAAAAAACTGGTAAACAGTTTGTTTTTGGAGAAAAGTATTTTTTTGGAGATGTTATTAAGAAATCTCAACAATTATTACCGCCTCAGCTTTATGAAAAAGTTAAGGAATTTAATAAAATTAGAATAAAGGCAATTCACAATTTTATTTACGGTGACACAGATTATGAAGAAATAAAAAGTGTATCTGAAAAATATAATTCTTTACATGTTGAAGTTTTTCAATTTGTCGTTAAAGAGATATCTAAAGGAATATCTTAGGAACGGTGGCAGAATATTACTTAAGATGTGAGAATTTATGAAACATCTTTTTAAGATTTTAAAACATTAGGAAGTTTTTGGTTTTTTTGATGAATAAAGATAAACGGAGAAAAAGAAAAATAAGGAAGTTCGGAAAAAAGTTAGGCATAGCGATGATCTTTTTAGTTGTCAGCTACCTTCTTTCCTTGCTTTCCTTTTATCTTTACAGCCAACTTTCACGGGTTTTACATCCGGAAGAAAAGGGGTTTCTTGGTTTCGCGATTATTGGTTTAATCGCCGGTCTCATTGCCGTACTTATTTCGTTAGCCAATAACCGGTTAATTCTTACCATAGTTATATCGTTTTTAATTGATTGTCTGGTTGACAGTATTTTCTTATATTCTAAATTCGGCATACAGGTAATCCAATTTCTTCCGGGATTACTTGCCGGTATGTCTGCGGTGATCGCTTTATGGCATTTATTGAAGAGAAAACTGGGGTTATCTAAGTATCGCGGTCAGACTATGCAGGGCGACAAAGAACAAGTTAGCAATAAATATATTCTCGCACGGAAACTGATAGGAAATCCTAATAAGATAACACTGGAAGTGTTTAAGGAAGTGTGCGGACTCCTTCAGGGAATTGATCCAAAAATTGACGCTGTGCTTAAAAAGGCGGATCGTCTTTCCCGAACATTAACATTCCTTAACGGCGGTGACGCCATCGGATTTGCCGTTTCCAATATAAAAGTGAAAACAAAAGAAGATGAAGAAAAGAAAGAGAAGCTATTGTTTTTTATTGATCTGGTCAATGATATTCGGGAAGAAATAAGTGCGGTACTGGTGAAAATTAATGCAGCAAAAGCTAACAAAGATTACATCGGGCATCAAAATGCGGCGGCTAACACGATAATCGCTGCAAGCGGGCCATCCGGCATTGCCGCTATCAGCATGACAATTGTTGCGGCAACTGCTGTTATGGCCACAAATACCGCGGGGATTGGTTCTTTATTGCCGAAAAATGAATTCCAGATGCCAAAAACACAAAATTCGCAGGAGATGAATACACCGGAGATAACTGGTATCGTCATCCCATCCGTTACGCCAACGGCTCGACCAACCTTAGTCGTTCCCGCAATTAAAGTAGATAATGGATGGGGGCATTTTTCGCGAATTTTTAGCGGTCCACCGGGACAAGGCACCAGCTCGACTATAGATTATACGACCATTGCAATGTATGTGACAGTTCACAATAACGGCACAATAGAAGATCGGATAATCGGGGGTGCTTCCAGCGCATGCGACAGTATCACTTTTGACGATATGTCCATTTATGGTCCGGACGGGACAATACCCAGTATTGTTATTCCGGCTAAAAGTACTATTGAAATGAATTTTATGAAGGCGGGTAGAATAATGTGTAATGGGGTTAAAGGCGTAAGTAAGGAAGGTGACCGGTTTACAGTGGCTTTGATTTTTGAAAAGTTCGGTCAAGTCCCGGTTTGGATTGAAGTCAGCCCCGGTCCGGAATAGTTAATTTATTTAGAATTTTGTGAATTTATAAAACACTTTTTTAATCTTTTAAAACATTTCTGCATTTTCAAGACAGATGGGTAAATTTGTTTCTTGACGCTGCGCGAAAACCTTGTTATTGTAGATAGTTAGTTTTTTATTGAAATTTCAAAAGAAAGGAGGTGAAAAAATAAATGAAAAAAGTATTATCAATTTTTGGTAGTTTGTTACTAACTCTTGTATTTACTACTAATATTTCTGCGGCAGAACTCATAGTCAACGGAGGTTTTGAAACGCCAGTAGTTGATTATAATAGCTGGGGTGTTTTTCCGATAGGAACGGAAGGTCTTGGATGGTCGGTTGAATATCTGACGCCGGATCCCTATGTTCCGCAAGGATTGGAAATCCAAAACAATCTTGACGGAGCTCCGCGTGAAGGTAATCAACTGGCCGAGTTGGATTCTTATCATCCAACCAGAATTTGGCAGGATATTCCTACTAAGGTTGGATATAAGTATGAAATCAAATATTCATGGATACCAAGACACGAAATGCCGGATAACCAGATGATGGTAAAATGGGGCGATGAAGTTATCGGAACACATATTGCCTCGTGGACACCTGAAAGCGCATGGCAAGACGAAAGTGTAATAATGCTTAGCACTGGTGATGTAAAACGACTGGAGTTTACTGAAACTGGCGCTGACGATTCGTTTGGCATGTTTTTGGATGCTGTATCGGTAAATGAAATTAGTCTTGATTCGGATAATGACGGAGTATTGGATCAGGTGGATTGCGACCCCTTGAATGATATGGTATCAGTTTTACTTGATTCCAAAGCCTGTCAATTATATAAGAGTGGAGTTGAAGGTGAGGGTGTTTTAAATGCGCATGGTTTACAGAAACCATTTAATCCCAACTCTCAGGCAAGTGTGAACGCAGGAAAAAAGAAATAATTATTTATTTCTTTGAGGATCACTAAACAGCTTATTGAGGAAACTCGAGGGGGGTGTTTGTTGATTTAGAATAGGGATTAGGGACGGGGCAGGATGTTGCTTGAGATGCGGGAATTTATAAAGCATCTTTTTATTTTTTTCAAACATTTTTTACCGTTTTAAAAGTAGGCTATAATTAATTGATGCTTGTTTTTGTTGACGATTCCGGAGATCCCGGATTTAAAGTAGAAAAAGGCTCAAGTCCTGTTTTTGTAATCGCCTGCGTTATTTTTGACGATGAATTGGAAGCGGAAAAAACTGCCGTCGCGATTAAAGAATTTCGTCGGAAATTGAATAAGTCTGACCGATTTGAGTTTAAATTTAATAAAGCCAGTAAAAGATTCCGTCTGAAATTTTTGAAGCATATCGCCAATTTTAAATTTCGTGTTCGGGCGATTGTTTTTGAAAAAAGTAAAATCAGAAGCAACGAATTGAAAACTTCAAAACAATCTTTTTACAACTATGCTATTAAGATGGTGCTGAAACATAATTTCGGCACAGTTAAAGAAGCTAAAATCAGACTTGACGGACACGGCGACAGAATTTATAAACGGGAGGTTATTCGTTATTTACGGAAAGAACTTAATAACAGAGAAAACAGAGTTTTTAAAAAACTTCAATTTGTAAACTCAAAATCAAATGTATTGATCCAACTTGCGGATATGATCGCCGGAACAATTCACCGAAAATATGAAATTAAAAAGACGGATTCAAAAGCATATTACACGGTAATAAAAAGACGCGTGGAAGATTTGTGGGAGTTTTCTTAACGATTCGATCCGCTTTCTAGACTGGTTGTCCCAGCCACGCCACCATACGGTGACAGTTCGAAAAGCGGATCTTTGTAAGGGTATTATACCATTAAAGATTATAAATTCACAATTTTTTTCCTATTGCATCAGACAAAATGGCCCTTGACAAACAATAAGAAGAACGGATTTTTAGTAAAAGTTCTTATTTTCCCTTTAGCGCGGTTTGGACGGCTTGTTCGTCGCTCCACGGAGTTTCAATTTTACCAAAGCACATTGATTTTTCGTGGCCTTTGCCGCAAACCAAAATGGTGTCATTCTTTTGCGCGATTTCCACTGCTAAATTAATTGCTTTCTGCCGATCGGGTTCACGGACAAAAACTTTTTTGACTTTTGAATTCTTTAAAAGATCTTTTGAAAGAATTTCTTTGGCAAAAGGTTTTGCGCCGAAAACCATCTTGGCAATAATGTCGTTGACATTTTCCGTCCGCGGATCTTCGGCGGTAAAAATAGAAACATCGGCGATGCGGGCGGAAATTTCCCCCATTTTCGGCCTTTTCAGAAAATCGCGCTCACCGGCGCAGCCAAAAACGGCAATTAATTTTCCTTCTGTTTTCTTTTCAAAAGCTGTCAAAACTTTGTCCAAAGCGTTGGGCGTGTGGGCAAAATCAACCACCGCCAAAAACTTTTGCCCGCACCTTATCTCCTGTGCCCGGCCGGCAACCGGCTTGAACTCGGCAACTGTTTTTTTGATAACTTCCCAGGAAACACCAAATTGCCTTGTACAGGCAACGGCCGCCAGAATATTGGCAAGATTATAAGTGCCGGGGAGGGAAGTTTGAAACTCCAAATCAGAAGAAATAATTGAAAATTTAGTTTGCGCTTTGTCAACTAAATACTTTTTTAAGTAAAAATCAGCGCCTTTACTTTTTTCTAAAGAATAGGAAATAATTTTCTTTTTCCTGCCGGCGATTTTCGCAAAATAGGGGAACGACGGATCATCTTTATTTAAAACCACTCTTTTTGCTTTTTTAAAAAGTTTTCCTTTCGCTTTCCGGTATTTTTCAAAAGTGCGGTGATAATCAAGATGCTCATGCGTTACATTGGTCATTACGCCGACGGCAAAATTACAGCCGAAAACGCGATGCTGGTCCAACCCGTGCGATGTGGCCTCTAAAACCAAATACTTCATTCCTTTTTCCGCCATCTCCGCGATAATTTTTTGCAGTTGGAAAGCGGGCGGAGTAGTGGTATGCAAACCGGTATCCAAAACTTTACCGCTGTAAAAAGCGCCGATGGTGGAAACCAGGCCGACTTTTAACCCCGCCGTTTTCAAAATTTCATAGATAAGATGCGCCGTTGTCGTTTTCCCGTCGGTGCCGGTAACGCCGATAACTTTCAACTTCCGCGCCGGATAACGATAGGCGATCACCGCCGCTGCCGCCCGAAAGAAGTTCCGCCGGTTTTTTAGTTTGGAAACAATTTTATGCTTAAGGGAATTATCCATTTTTAATCTCTGTTTGTTATTTTATAATTTTCGCCAAAAGTTTTCCACAAATGTTAGAATAAGAGAGCAAAAACAATGACTAATTATATTTTGGTAATGGGTTTAGGTTTAAATCAGGGCGGCGTCGGCGCGGCAAAATACTTTGCCAAAAAAAGGGAAAATGTTTTGGTTACCGATCTGAAAAAAAGAAAGGATTTACTGCCCTCAATAAAAGAGTTAAAGAAATTTCCCAATATCAAGTTTATTTTAGGCCGGCACCGTAAAAAAGATTTTGCCGAGGCAAAAATGGTGATTGCCTCTCCCGCCGTTCCTCCAAACAACGAATTTATAAAATTGGCGGAAAAAAATAAAGTGCCTATTTTCTGCCCGGAATCTTACTTCTTAACTAAGAAAAAAGGGTTGTGTATCGGTATAACCGGCACAAGAGGAAAGTCAACTACCACCAATCTCATTTATCAAATTTTAAAAAAAACAAAAAGAAAAGTTTTTTTAGGAGGAAATATCGGCCGGTCTGTTTTGGATTTCCTGGATAAAACAGACAAAAACACTATTTCTGTTTTGGAGATTTCCAACTTCATGCTGGAGTGGATGGAAAAGACAAAAACCAGTCCGGAATTGGCAGTCATTACCAATGTAATGAAAGACCATCTCAACCGCCACAAAACAATGAAAGAATATATTAGAGTAAAGAAAATAATTTTCAAATTCCAGAAAAAAAACGGAATAGTCGTCTTAAATCCCCGGGACCGGATTGTTAAAAATTTCGCCAAAGAGTCCGCGGGTAAAGTTATTTTTGCCAAAATACCAAAGATCAATCTATCTTTTTTTAAAAAAGACTTTTTTCATCCTTTAGGAGGAAAGCACAACCAAAATAATATCGCCCTGGCTTTTGCGGTTACCCGTTGTCTTACTATTGACAAAAAAACGATTGTAAATGCGATTAAAAACTACCGAGGACTTTACGGCCGGCTGATGTATTTAGGAAACTTTAAAGGTGTGGATATCGTCAACGACACTTGCGCCACCGTGCCGGAGGCGGTTATCGCGGCAATAGAAAAATTTAAACGCAGAAAAATGGTAATCTTAACCGGCGGAACAGATAAAAATTTGGATTTCAAAACCTTAGCAAAAACTTTCGCTAAAATCGGGCCAAAAGCGGTAATCGTTTTAAAAGGAGGGGCTTCGGAAAAATTAAAAACAGCATGGCAAAAGTTTGGCAAAAATAGTATCCCTTTTTACTGGAATTTTGATAAATTGTCATCAGCGCTCACTAAAGCGGCTTCGTTAGTTGAAAAAGGGGAGATATTGCTTTTTTCACCGGGGGCGGCGAGTTTTGAAATGTTTATCAATGAATTTGACCGAGGCAAAAAATTTGATGAACTTATTCGCCAAAAATATTCATCACAAAAAAACAAATGAGGGCTCATTTTATCGGTATCAAAGGAGTAGGAATCAGCGCTTTAGCGAAAATTTATTCCCAGCGCGGATATACCGTAACCGGCAGCGACATAAAAGAGGATTTTATTACCAAGCCTTTGCTTGATTCTATCCGCGGCTTAAAAATATCGGATTTTAACACTAAAAATGTTTACCATTGCGATAAGATTATCATTTCAAACGCTTACACCGAAAAAAATAATAGTGAGGCAAAAGAGTGTGTTAAACATAATTTTAAAACATTAACTTACCCTGAAGCCGTAGCCGATGTTTTAAACTCCATGAAAAAACGCTCTCTTTGTATCGCCGGATGCAAAGGAAAAACCACTACCAGCGCTTTGCTGCAAACACTAATGAAGGGCACAAAACAGTTAGGCGGTTTTATCATCGGCGCCCCTTACCAAAACAATGAGGCGAACGCCGGTTTGGCAAAAGGCGGCTATTTTATTATTGAAGCCGACGAATATAAAAACGCTTACTTCAATTACTCGCCCTGCGCCAAAGGAATCATCATTACCAATATCTTTTTTGACCATCCGGATTTTTTCCCGAGTTTTGCGGACACAAAAAAATCGTTTGCAAAGTTTATCAACCTCTCGCCAAAGGATACTTATATTCTTATCTGCGGCGATTTTGCGGACAGCAAAGACTTTGCAAAAAGAATAAAAAGAAAGTTTGAAACTTACGGGCTAAACGCGGGCAACTTATGGCGGGCGGTAAACATAACAGAAAATCAAAAAGGGATTGGTTTTTCCGTTCTTTATCGCGGAAAAATTTACAAAAATTTTTCCGCCGGTCTTTACGGCAAACATAATATTCAAAACGTGTTGGCGGCGATTGTAATGGCGATTAAACTCGGCGTTCCGGTATCGACGATCAGAAAAAACCTTCTTAACTTTCCCGGCACGAAAAGGCGGTTTGAGGTTTATTTTGAAAATAAAGAAATCGCCGTTATTGATGATTATGCTCACCACCCTGAGGCAATCAGTCCTTTCTTGGAAGCCGTCCGGCAAAAATATCCGAGCAGAACGATCATCGCCGTTTTCCAGCCGCACACTTTTTCAAGGACAAAAGCTTTATATAAAGAGTTCGCGAAATCACTTGCCGGCGCGGATGAAATAATTTTAACGGAAATATATGGTTCGGCGCGGGAGAACAGGGAAGATTTTAATTTCAATTCAGAAATTATTGGCAATGAACTTCAAAGATTTAAGAAAAAGGCAGAGATTATTAAATCCGATCAGCTCATCAATTATTTTAAAAAACGAAACTTAAAAAACACGGCGATAGTTTGCATGGGCGCCGGTGATTTATGGGTAAAATTCGCCGCTCCATTTTCAAACTATTTAAAAAAAGCCTAAAACCCTGAACCGGTTTTACCATCTTTTGATTGCTACTTCCCGACCGTTAATGCTATACTTTTTTTCTAACCTTATGATTAGACTTTTTCTGGGCCTTATTTTGTCCTCTTTTATCGTCAACTGCATTGCCATTGTTCCTTTTATCAATCTTTTATATCAGCTGAAGTTCACCCGGAAAAAAGAAGGGGTTAAAAGCGGAAAAAAATCAGACTTTGATAAAATGCACGATTGGAAAGCCGGCACTCCCACCGGCGGCGGCAACTTGATTATTCTCCTCACTATTTTTCTCTATACCATTATTGCCCTGGTCTTGCCAAAAGATTGGACGGAAAACTCAATTTATCCTTTTATGGAAGAAGTTCATATTTTACTCCTTACTTTTATTTCTTTCGGAATTTTGGGATTTTTAGATGATTGGCGCAAATTTTTTGCCAAACCGGAAAGGGGAGTAATCGGCCAAAAATTCGGCATCACCGGAAAACTAAAGTTTTTTATCCAATGGGGGTTGGGATTTTTGATAAGCACTTTGATCTTTTTCAATTTAAAAGTTGATTTTATCCACTTGCCGTTTACGCAAGTAGCCGTTAATTTAGGTTGGTTTTTCGTTCCTTTTGCCGCCTTTGTCATCGTGACGATGTCCAATGCCTACAATATTACCGACGGCCTTGACGGTCTCTCTACCGGTTTGGCGTTAATTGCCTTGACCGCTTTCGCCATCATTTCTTTTTCCTCTTTAGATCTGCCGCTTTCACTATTTTTAGGCCTTTGGATCGGCGCCTTAATGGCTTATCTATATTTTAATATTTATCCCGCCCGTCTTTCCTTGGGCGATGCCGGCGCTCTTTCTTTCGGCGCCACTTTGGCAGTAATCGGTCTTTTAACGGGAAAAATTTTCGCCCTTTTTTTCATCTGCGGCATATTTTTACTGGAGATGCTTTCCAGTTTTATTCAATTGGTTTCAATCAAACTGCGAGGTAAAAAAATCTTTCCCATGGCGCCTATTCACCTTACTTTCCAACTTTTAGGCTGGCATGAAGCAAAAATCGTTCAGAGAGCTTGGCTTGCGGCGGCGCTTTTGGCTATTTTCGGCCTTTGGTTAGCTTTTTAAAAGATTCTCCACATCAAACTTTCAAAATTTCCATAGCCACGTTCACACCCGTTCTTTTTTCAAAATACTTAAACTGCGCCGTGCGATTAACTTCAAAAATCACCCAAGATTTAGTTTCTTCGTTCCATCCAACATCAAGACCACAGAAGTCGCAGTCAAAAAGTTTTGCCGCCGCTAAACAGATTTTTCTTAATTCATTCATATGTTCCGAATTTGGTACTTGATATTTGGTATTTGTTTCGAATTTGGTATTTGGTATTTGGTATTTCTGCTTTTGTCTATGTTTCATTTCTCCTAAATACTTCCCTCCGCAAACAAGGCATCGGTACCATTGTTTAACCGGCATTACCGGCTGAATTAAAACATTGTCGGCGGAATAGTGTTTAATTAATCTTTCTAATTCGCCTTTAGTATTTATTAACTTTACCGTTCGGCCGTGACTGCCAAATCTACCTTTGACAATGTATGGAAATTGCAAATCAGTTTTTAAAAAAAACCGCCAGCCTTTTTTACTGCCAAAAGTAATAAAAGGAATCGTCGGCAGACCGGCGCGGGCCAAAGCTAATCCCTGTTCAATTTTTCCCAAAAGGGGATACTTTAAAAAACTTTTACCGTTGACCACTTTTGCCTTGCTTAAATTTACTGCCTGAAGGATAGCAGTTTTAATAGACACCATTGACCCGCCCTTTTTTGAAGCAGAGCGGGGGATTATTAAATCATAATCCGCCAATTTTCTCCCCTTGCCCAAATCAATTTCCGCTTTGCCGTCAGTTACCGACAAATTCACCTGCCCGTATTTCACCACATCAACAGAACAGCCCAATTTTCGGCCCTCTTCTGCCAGTCTCTTCGGCTCGTATTCCTTAATAAAACGGGTTAAGATCAACATTTTCTTCATTTCGCTTTTCGACAAAGATATTCCAAAATTTTCCCCGCCGCGTTAATCCCTGTTCTTTTTTCAAAAGCTTTAAATTGCGGCGCTTCGTTAACTTCAATGATATAAATTTTACCGGTGCGCGAATCTTTTGCCAAATCAATGCCGGCAACTTCAACTTGTAAAACTTTTGCCGCCTTTTCCGCGATTTCAATCACATCTTCCGGAATCTTGTCAAGTTTTTCCGACTTTCCTAAACTTTTATTCATTACCAAGCTTTCATCCTTGGGTTGTCTTTTAAAACCGCCGATGCATTGATAACCGACGGTAATGACGCGAAAGTCACCGTCGTTAGGAATATATTCCTGTATTAAAAATCCTCTATAAGCAAGAGGTTTTTTGTTTTCTTCTTTTGCCAAATTTTTTCTTTCCTCAAGTTTTTTGTGTAGCTCCTCTAAGTCGGAAATGGTCTTTATAAAAAAAGTACCCATTCCGTGCCGGCCGCCTTGAGAAAGCTTAACAATTACCGGCAGCGGCCACTTCTTTAATTCCTCATTTAAATCAGCGAAACTTTCCACCATTGAAGTTTTCGGGTAGGGGACGGCGGCAGAATTCAGCCGAACACCCATCACTGATTTAAATCTTTGTAAGGGTCCTTCATTTAAAAGATATTCGTCAACCACGGGAATTTCATTTTTCTTAGCATAAAGTTTAAGAAGTTCTGCCCACTCCAGTTCGCTGCCGACGGCGCGAAAATACCAAAGATCAAAATCAACTAAATTTTTACCGCCAAAAAAAATGCTGTCGCCAACTAATTTCAGTTGACGATATTTAATCATCGTCAACTCAGCCCCCAATTCTTTCGCTTCCTCACGAAATCTTTTTTCCGTCTCCTCAAAAGTCAACCGATGAAGATAAGCAATTTGCATTTATCGTAATTTTACCAAATTAGCATCAACTAAAAAATCACGAAGATCGCGCCGACCGATGATTATTCTTCTCCGCAAATCTTTTCTGTCGGTAACGCCGGCATAAGTGGCAATTCTTTTTCCTTTTAGCCAGAAAATAAACTGAACGTATGTCCTGAAATGCGAACCTAAGGAACTCTTCACTTTTTTCTTCCACAAAATATTTTCCCTTTTCAAAAGCCCTAATTCTTTTGCCAAATTTTTATCTATGGAAGTACTTTTAGCGCCGGTATCTATTTTCGCCTGCAGTTCAATTTTTTTTCTTTTTCCAACTCTCACTTTTATTTTTTCGAAAATCCCCACTACCTGTTTTTCGCCAACGGAAAATCCTACTCTTTTGGCAAATTTACTGGCAAACAAAGCCTTGGCGATTTTTACTCCTTTTTCCGCATCTTCTACCTCCAGGCCTTCCACCCTTTCCAGCCGTCTTCTTAACCCGGCCATATTGGCAAGCTGGATTGATAATCCCGGCTGGTCGTTCAACTCCAAAACCAAAGGCCCCTTTTCCTGATCGATCAACATATCCACGGAAAGATACTCAAGACCTGAGGCAATCTGCGTCTCCACCGCCATTTTTAAAATTTTTTCCCAATAAGGAATCTGAATGCCATTCACTTTTCTGTCTGTCCCGGGAAAATACTTAATCCTTGCCGTTTTCCCATAAACGCCGAAAGTGGTAATGCCTGTCGCTATATCAATCCCCAAACCGATTGCCCCTTGATCTAAGTTCGCCTTGCCGCGGCTTTCGGCAGTGGGAATACGAATCATCGCCATAATCGGCACTTTATTAAAAACCAAAACTCTAATATCCGGCGTCCCGCCAGAAGCTAATTTCCGAAACTTCGGATGAATCTTCACCCTTTCCTCAATCATCACCTTATCGGGAAGATTATTGTGCGAATAACGGCCCTCAATAATATCGGAAGTATGCAGTCGCAAATCAGAAACAGTTACTTTCTCGCCGCTTGTTAAAAACCACTCGCCGGCGTATTTGGCTCTTCTTTTAACAACCAAAATGCCGTTGCCGCCAAAACCGGCGACCGGTTTAACAACAAAGCCTTCTTTTAATTTTGTCCAATCAAATTTAAAGGCGCTTCTTAAAGTAGAAATTTTCCCCAAAAGTCTCGGATGGGGAATCTTTGCTTTTCTTAAAAATTTTTTTGTTTTTAATTTCTCATCGGCTCTCCTTCTATTCTTGTTTTTATTAAACCGCAAATATTCCGCCGATCGCGCATTGATACCCAAAATATCCTTTAGTTTAGCCATTAGTAAAAAGAGGTCTAAAAAAATCTACAACCTAAAATCTAAAATTAAAAAATTAATCCTTTAACAATTCTCTAAATTTCCAGATTTCCAAAAGTCGCAATCCCTTGTATCTGCCAATGGCATAGTCAACCAAAAGAATTGCCGAAGCTGCCGCCTCGGGATGAAGTAAAACTAATTTCTGAATAACAAAAGCGCTCATCAAAATATAGGCAATTAAGGCTAAAATTATCGTTTCTACCGTCATCATCGCCGCCGTTCTCACCGTTCTCGTAATTTGCGCCTCAGTAAAAGTTTCCGCCAACAAGATAAACAAAAGCATTGGGAAAATACCTACATCCGCCAAAGTCCCCAGTCTAATAATCGGCAAAAGGGTTAAAAGGACTAAAATCGCCAAGGATACGGTCCAAATTAAAACCGCCATCCTTGGTAAATAAGAAATCCTCACCTTTTTAATTAATGTCCGGGAGAGGTTGGAGGCAAGTAAAATCGTGGAGAACAAAACAATGCCCGCGGGAATTCCCGTTGATAAAAAGGCAACCGAAATCACCGCCGGCGTAAAAATGCCAAAACCCTTAACGCCGATAACGTTGCGGGAAAAGGCAACTAAAGCGGCAGTCATTGGGAAAAGCAAAAGCAAAACAATAGTATTGGCGGAAACGCCACGGTTTATTGCTTTTCTGATGCCAAATTTTAAAACATTCTTCACTGGCCAGCCGTCAATTTCCTGTTCCTGCAAAACTTTTTCAAGACTGTGGTCAATATTTTTATCGGAAGGTTCAGTTAATTCAGTGGATGGCTCATTGATAGAATCCGCCGGCGCGATTAAAGCCGACGATGTTGCTTCAATTTCTCTTCCTAAAAAACTGTTTAAACCTTTTTGCGCCAAAATAATGCCGGCGCTAATATTCAGCGCTAAAATCAACAAAATGAAAAAAAAGAACCGTCTTTTCCGTTCCACAGCCGTATTGTACCAAATATTGTCAAGTGTTTTATGTAAGACCTCAATAGTTTCTTAAACTGACTGTTGTCTGAAAATTTTCCGTTGACTTTTGAAAGGGCAGGGAAGTGGCCGTACCGGTAGAAAGAGTAAAATTAACGATTACTTTGGGAACGGCGTTTTCGCCAAAAACACAGCGGACAAATTGACTGCAGTCTACCGTCAAGCCGCTTACCAAAATAGCACTGTTAGAAGAAATTTGGTCTTCTCCACACAAAAATTCTGTTGTCCCGCCGTCATAAGAGCCTATCGTAATTGCTGTTTGTTCGGTATCATCGCAAAAAGACGAAGCATTTTCTATTGATCTCGCCCCTCTGATCATTTTCTCCATCACTGACAAAGCAAACTGACCCTTTTGTTTTACTTTTGTCTCCGTATTCGTCCGCGTGCTCGTACGCAAAACCGTAAAGAAAATTCCCGTGGCGACAACGCCCATTAACGCTAATATTGTAACCATCACTAAAACCTCAATTAAAGTAAGACCGCGTAAATAGAATTTAGAATTTAGAAGACAGAATTTAGAAGATTTTGTATTTCTTTTTTCTATCATTTTTTCCTTTTAGTATCTAATGCTTTTAGTTTTTGTGATTGTCATTCCGAGCGTAGCCGAGGAATCCCTCTTGTAAATGAACCTATGGCTAAAGGGATTCCTCCACGCGCTCTCGGAATCGCTTGGTCGGAATGACAGAACATAATAGAAAAAACTAATGAAACAAGATTTTAGACTCTAACTTTTATGTTCTATATTCTTTCTTTTCAATCAGTAAAATAAGTACTTACTTCCAAACTTTTTTCTGCTCCGCTGTCGCGCCAAGTCAAAGTGACCGTTGCCTTAACCTTTCTTGTTCCTGCGGCTAAATCTTGATATTCGGAAAAGGCAGTCTCCCGTAAAAACTCAGCCGGTGTGGTCAGACTTTCGTCAAAATCTGCAGGAGGCACGACCACTCCGGAAGCAATTTGCCAAAAATTCTCACTGCTATTGCTTCTTAATGACCGCAACGCCTCCAATTTTTCCTGGCCTAAATTTGTCGCCCAGGCGCGATAACGAGCGCTTCTTGCCGCTTTTGTAAAATAAATCACCCCAAAGACCAAACCAGCCAAAAGTAACCCCGCAACGGCAATCGTAAAAACCGTCTCCACCAATGTCTGGCCGTTCCTTATAAAATTTTGATTTTTCATTCTATTTCTCCTGACTCCAGAATATTAATCATTCCCGTCATCCCACGATACTGCAAAATAATAGACGCCGGATGATCGGCAACACCGGAAACGCTTTTAAAAAGAACTGGAAAATCAGTAAAAGTTCTTCCTACGGCCGTATTAATTACTATCTCCGTTTGCTCACCAACGGCAGTTTCACTGCAAAGAGCCGTTGACACCAAGTTATCATTATTTTCTGAAACCCGATAGCCGTAAAGAGTTGGACAATCTTCATCCGGAACCGGCTTTTCTCCGCTTGCCGCTTTGGAACGGACAAAATGAAGCTCCGATTTCAACTTGTCAACGGCAGAATTTAATAAAGTCCTTTCCCGAAAACGCGTCCACCCGGCCATCCCTAAGCCTACAGTCAAACTCGTAATCCCAATCGCGATAATTAATTCTATTAAAGTAAAACCGGAAGAGTAAAATCTATTGACATTTTTCTTCACTTCTTTTTCTTTAAAATTTTCTCTGGTATTAATTTTTTTACGGATTTCTTACTTGATAATTACAGTTTGCCGGCGCGCTGCCGCAGTTTGCCCCACAGTCACCAGTGCCACCTGTTTCCAAATAGGCGCAAAGGGAATAAGTATAACCATCAGTGGAATTATAGTAATAAGAGTAATTTTTCGGGTCGGTAAAGGTCGTGGAAATATACTTTTCCGTTCCCCCTGATAAAGCCGCAATTGCTTCACTCCAATTGCCGACGGGATAAGTTTCTGTATCGGAACGATACATTTCTAAAGCCGCCCGCACCTGCTCCAAATCTGCTTTTCTCTTTGAATCACGCGCCTTTTGCTGCGCTGTCCGGTAGCTGATAATGCCAATCCCTGAGATAACCGCCAATATGGAAATTGCTACCAAAAGTTCAATTAGTGTAAAACCTTTTTTTCTCACTGTTGGCTAATCATACAAAAATAACCCCCGTTGGCAGACCAATTGCAACTGCTATCACCGGCATTGCCGCCGGCACCTTGCTCTAAATCAGCACAAACGCAATAACTATCAATACTGCAAGTAAAGTGATAGACATAGTTTCCATCGGTAGATAATCGACCCCGTGAATCAGTTGGCGGCCAACTACCCAACCAAACACCGGTTACCATCGTCGCGCAATCGGCATAAGTCTCATTAACAGCAAAATATTGTTCAAAGGTATCGCTTACTTTTTTAATATCTGCTTTTGCCCGGCTGTCTCGGGCTTTCCTTTGTGCGTTGGAATAAGAAACAAGTCCCAAGGACATCAAAAGCCCTAAGATAGCAATCACTACTAAGAGCTCAAAGAGAGTAAAGCCCTTTCTTGAAATTTTTGAGAATTCAGACATTGTTATTTAATATTTAATATCTATTATTTATTATTAAGAAGAGCCAAAGGAAATACAAACTTTTCCTTTAAATATTAAATTATAAATAATAAATTTTAAATTTTGTTTTAATTTCCACAAACATAATAACAGTTCCCGGAACAATCACAACCGCAAGAACTGCCACAGGCAGCCGCTGATTCGCTTATTTCCGGATCTCCAGCATTTTCCAAATTAGCGCAAAGCAGGAAACTATCGCCGTCCGTACTCGTACAATAAGCATACTCTTGACCAGAGATAGGATCCTGCGGAATCAAGGTCATATACGGCGTCCATTCGGCGCCAAAACTCACCGCCGCCGGATAGCTTTGATTGTCGTTATAATAAAGCCTTAAAGCATTTCTTACCTGAACTAAATCCTGTTTTCTTTTTGCATCCCGCGCCCGTTCTCTCGCGCTGACAAAATTCGGCAAAACTATTCCCGCCAAAATACCGATGATAAAGATAACCACCAAAAGTTCAATTAATGTAAAACCCCTTTGATAGAAATTTAAAAGTTTTTTAGACATTCAATCCTTTCAATTTCTAAAGAACTACATTCGCGCTTGCCATTCCATAATTATAATCAGTATCGCCTAAACAGAAATAATCAACCGGCGGATCTTTTCGATCATCACGGTCAGGATCATTTCTATTCTCCAGTTTAGCAAAAATTTTATAAGAAGCGCCG
>Ga0315277_10004687_pt1 | contig 18152 bp, 18 predicted proteins | sample YL17G05_15_MG_FD_203695 | JGI IMG/M metagenome (GOLD analysis project Ga0315277, IMG submission 203695) | Sediment microbial communities from Yellowstone Lake, YNP, Wyoming, USA - YL17G05_15 | ecosystem: Environmental > Aquatic > Freshwater > Lake > Sediment | place: USA: Wyoming | collected...
TGAAGGGGGGCTATGTTAGTCCGGTTCGGGGTAGCCATGGGCTCCCTCCTGAGGGCATATCTGCCTATCTTAGACCAAGGGCCGCTGGGTTTTCAAGTGCGTACGCACGCAGTTTCCCTCCGATCTGTTCCAAACAAGGGGGCCGCCCTAGGAACACGCCGTAGGGGCGGAGCTTCAGCTCCGCCCGCTTCCACCTGCCACAGATGGACACAGACCAACACAGAAAACGCTGAAAGTGACCCTGCGGGTATTGACAGGGGTGATATGCTTTGCAGCGGAAAGAACCTAATCCCCACCGAATGTCCACCCCCCGCCGGAGGAGGCCCGAGATGGTCGCTCGACCTGTCGCCAAATGGCTGGCTGTCCCTGCCCTGATGATCCTCATGGCCCTCGCCTCCGTCGTGCTCTTACCGGGCCAGGCCACGCACGCCTCCCGCGGCGTCACGACGCGGGTGAGCGTGGACAGCGCCGGCGTCCAGAGAGACAGTTGGAGCCAGTTTGCCGCGCTCAGCGCCGACGGCCGCTACCTCGCCTTCCCCAGGGCGGCCTCCCATAGCGACGCCCATTCGCTCTCGGACGACCCCACTCTCCTCTCCCACACCGTCAGCGCGGGCTGGTCTCACACCTGCGGCGTGAGGACGGACGGCACCCTGGCCTGCTGGGGGTACAACGGCAACGGGCAGGCGACGCCCCCCGCCGGCACCTTCAGCCAGGTCGACGCGGGCGGTGCTCACACCTGCGGGGTGAGGACGGACGGCACCCTGGCCTGCTGGGGGAATAACGATTGGGGGGGCAGGCGACGCCCCCCGCCGGCACCTTCAGCCAGGTCAGCGCGGGCGGTTGGCACACCTGCGGGGTGAGGACGGACGGCACCCTGGCCTGCTGGGGGCGGAACGACTACGGGATGGCGACGCCCCCCACCGGCACGATCGTCATCGTGAAGGTCACAGACCCGGCGGGCGGCACCGGCTTCGGCTTCACCGACAACATCGCGGCGCCCAACAGCTTCAGCCTCTATGACGGAGGGAGAAAGACGTTCAGCGGCGTCTTCACGGATAGCTACACGGTCATTGAGGAGGACCCAGGGGTGACCCCGGGCGGCTTCGCCCTCAGCGGCCTGACCTGCACTGACCCCGACGGCGGCTCCAGCGTCGACCTGGGCGCCAGGAAGGCCACGATAGACCTCGACGTGGGGGAGACGGTGACCTGCACCTTCACCAATAAACCCCCCCGACCCGTCGGCGGCATCGCAGAACTTCCCGCGCTCGCTGGACCCTCGGCCGGTCAGTCTGGCGCGCCGGGTGAGGAGTCGGGTTTATCAATCGTGGGCTACGCTGCTCTCGCTGGCAGTTTGGCTGCGGCGGCCGTCGCCATCGCCACCGGCGGCTGGTACGCCAGGAGGCGGTGGCTGAGGTAGGGCTAGACTCCAGAGGCCCGCCGTAGCCAACAACCTGAAGGCCAGGCTCCCGCCTGCCGGTGGGCAGGTAAGCCTGGCCTTAGGTACTTCGTTGCTCTCCGTTTGCCGATCCCAGGGGCGGCTGCTATACTAGGCCAGACTCATGACCACCGCGGTCGCCGCCAAATACGAGATAATCATCGGCGTGGAGGTGCACGCGCAGCTCACCACCCACAGCAAGATGTTCTGTCGGTGCAGCGCCGAGTACGCCTCCGCCCCCGCCAACACCTATGTTTGTCCCGTCTGTTTGGGCATGCCCGGCGTCCTGCCTGTCATCAACCAGCAGGCCGTCGAGTACACCATCATGACCGCCCTGGCCCTCAACTGCACCATCCCCGAGCGCTCCAAGTTCGACCGCAAGAACTACCCCTATCCGGACCTGATGAAGGGCTACCAGATCTCCCAATATGACATGCCCTTCTCCCGCAACGGCTGGCTGGAGATCGAGGTGAACGGCGAACGCAAGCGTATCGGCATCACCCGTGTCCACCTGGAGGAAGACACGGCCCGCCTCGTCCACCGCGTCGACGAGTCAGGCCAGGCCTACAGCCTGGTGGACGTCAACCGGTCCGGCGTCCCCCTCATGGAGATCGTGTCCGAGCCCGACCTGCGCTCAGCGGAGGAGGCACGGCAGTATGCCGTCAGGCTGCGCCAGATCCTCCGCTACATCGGCGTCAGCACCGCCGACATGGAGGAGGGCAGCTTCCGCTGCGAGCCCAACATCAGCCTCAGGCCCGTCGGCAGCGACAAGTTCGGCACCAAGGTGGAGCTGAAGAACATCAACAGCTTCCGCGCTGTCTATCGCGCCCTGGAGTACGAGGTGCGCCGCCAGATGGAAGTCCTGGAGTCAAGAGGGCGCGTGGTCCAGGAGACGCGGGGCTGGCGCGAGGACTTGGGGCAGACGGTGTCCCAACGCAGCAAGGAATACGCCCACGACTACCGCTACTTCCCAGAACCCGACCTGCCAGTCATGACCTTCAGCCGGGACTACGTGGAGAGCATCCGCGCCCGCCTGCCCGAGCTGCCCGAGGCCAAGCGCGACCGCTTCATCGAGCAGTACGGACTCACGCCCTACGAGGCAGGCCTGCTGACAGAATCTCGTGAGCGCGCCGACTACTTCGAGGCCTGCCTGGCGCCAGCAAAGGAGGAAGAGAAGGCCCTGCTGCACCGGCGGGCCAAGGCGGTGGCCAACTGGATGCTGGGCGACTTCGCCCGCCTCCTCAACACCACCCAGACCGACATCGCCGAGGCAAAGGTCCACCCCGAGCAATTGTATGATATGATCCGGCTGGTCGAGGACGGCACTGTCACCGGCACCGCCGCCAAGGCCGTCTTCGAGGAGATGTTTGCCACGGGCAAGGGGCCCCGGCAGGTGGTCGAGGAGCGGGGCCTCACCCAGATCAGCGCCGCCGACGAAATCACGGCCGTCGTCGAAAAGGTGCTGGCGGAGAACCCCAAGGCCGTGGCCGACTACCGCGGCGGCAAGCAGGAGGCCGTCAAGTTCCTGGTGGGTCAGGTCATGCGGGAGACCCGCGGCCGGGCCAGTGCCGGGGTCGTCCAGCAGCTCCTGCGCGAGTGTCTGGACCGGTAAGCAGGGAATTGCTCAGACAAGTATTCCCTTATCCAGAGCAGGTGGTATAATCCGGCCAAATGCGTGCCCTAAAAGACCCTGACTTCATAAAGTGGTTCTACTTCGGCATGCACATCAAGCGGTGGCTGCTCCTGCTGCTGCTGGGCGTCGCCGCCATGGGACTCGGCTTTTCCTACCTGCTGCGAGAGGTCTACGTTTCTTACACATTCCCCGGGTTCGTCTATTACCTGACCATCCAGTTCCTGCCGCGCTATGCGAGGGGCGCCCTCTTCATCACCGGGAGCACGGGGCTCATGCTCTTCGCGATCTGGAAGCTCAACAGCTCCCTCCTCTCGGCCTTCATCCGGCCGGGACGGGAGGAGAGCCTGGTGAACATCATCTACAACTACCGCTACCTGAGTCGGGGTCCGCGCATCGTGGCCATCGGCGGCGGCACGGGCCTTTCCACCCTCCTGCGGGGCCTCAAGGAACACACCGCGAACCTGACGGCGGTAGTGACGGTGGCCGACGACGGCGGCAGCTCGGGCCGCCTGCGCCGTGAGCTGGGGGTCCTGCCCCCCGGCGACGTGCGCAACTGCATCGCCGCCCTGGCCGACGCCGAGCCCCTGATGACCCGCCTCTTCCAGTACCGTTTCAGCGAGGGCTCCGGCCTGGAGGGGCACAGCTTCGGCAACCTCTTCATCGTCGCCATGTCCGGCGTCACCGGCAGCTTTGAGGAGGCAGTGCGCACCACCAGCCGCGTCCTCGCTGTGAGGGGCCAGATCCTGCCCTCCACGCTGGCCAACGTCACCCTGTCCGCCCGCACCGAAGACGAAGAGACCATCCACGGCGAGTCCAACATCACCGAGCGGGGAGGCGCCATCCGCGAGGTGTACCTGCAGCCTGGCAACGTTCAGGCCAACCCCGAGGTCATCCGTGCCATCCTCAACGCCGACCTCATCGTCGTCGGGCCGGGGAGCCTCTTCACCAGTGTCCTGCCGAACCTGCTGGTGGAAGGCATCCGCCAGGCCATCGCCGTTTCCTCCGCCCTTAAGGTCTACGTTTGCAACGTAGCCACGCAGCACGGCGAGACAGACTCGTTCGCGGTGAGCGACCACTTCCGGGCCCTCATGAGGCACACCGGCCGCAACCTGTTCGACTACGTGCTGGCCAATAGCAACGTGCACGAGCCCCTGCCCGACGCCTGGCACTCCGAGCCGGTGCGGGTGGACGACCTCAACCTGGACGGCGCCCGCGTCATGACCGCCGACGTGGTGAGCATCGAGAACCGCTACCACCACGACCCTAAGAAGCTCGCCGACACTCTCATCCGCCTCTACTACCAGCGGCCCGAGACAGAGGCCCTGGCCGAGGAGTCGCGCACGGAGAGTGCTATCGTTATGTAAGGTACATCCAGGGGAGAAGGTCCTGCCGGTGTCCTTTACCAACTATCTGAACCTGGCCCAGATTGTCGTCTCCGTCGCCCTCATCCTTGTTATCCTTCTCCAGGCGCGAGGTTCGGGCTTCGGCGGCGCTCTGGGGGGGAGCTCCACCTTCTTTCGCACCCGCCGCGGCACCGAGAAGACCCTATTCCAGCTCACCATCGTCCTCGTCGTCATCTTCATCCTCATGTCCGCCTGGAGCGTCACCAGCACTTGAGCCCCCGGCGAGGGCCCATCTTCAAAGGGCGCGGGGGTTGAGTGCTAGCCGCGCCCTCCGATAGCGGGTAACCCCGTGAATCGCTCTCCCATCATCACACTGACTACTGACTTCGGCCTAGCCGACCCCTACGTGGCCGCCATGAAGGGGGTCATCCTGTCCCTTAACCCGGCCGCCACCATCGTGGACATTACCCACCAGGTACGACCCCAGCAGGTAGCCCAAGCGGCCTTCCTCCTGGCCCAGGCCCTGCCCTACTTCCCGCGGGGGACGATCCACGTGGTCGTTGTGGACCCAGGGGTGGGCACAGCACGGCAGGCGCTGGCCCTGGCCACGCCGGAGATACTGCTGGTGGGGCCGGACAACGGCGCCCTCTCGGCCGCCCTGCCCGAGGAGACCAGGCGCCGGGCCCTTCCCGGGCCTGATCCCAGGGACTTCGAACTGCCTGAAGGCTATCGAGCTGTCGTCCTCAGACGGCCCCGTTACATGAGGCAGCCAGTCAGCTCTACCTTCCACGGCCGCGACATCTTCGCGCCGGCGGCGGCCCACCTCTCGCTGGGGGTGGGGCTGGAGGCCCTGGGCCCAGCCATAAGGAAGGTCCGAGCGCTGCCGCCTTTCCGAGCTCGCCGCCGGCCTGACGGGGCGCTGGAGGGACACGTGCTTCACGTCGACCGCTTCGGGAACCTGGTGACGGACGTGCGGGCGGAGGATCTGCCGGCGGGCCGGGTCGAAGTCACCATCGGCGGCCAGCGCGTCGAGGGGCTGGCTCACACATACGAGGAGGGGCCCGATCTGAAGGCCCTCGTGGGCAGCGCCGGCTACCTGGAGGTGGCCTGCCGAGGGGCAAGCGCCGCCGACCGGCTGGGGGTGGACGTTGGCGCCGCGGTGCTGGTCACAGAGGGGGTCAGCTAAGGCGGCGGGGCCAGGGCTATAGGCACCTGCACCACGTCGATGCGGCTGCCGTCCTCCGCGCTGAGGTCGTAGACCCAGAGGCAAGCGGGCTGCTCCCGGCTCACGGCGAAGGTCAGCTCCACCTCGAAGGGGGAAAGCTCCTGTCCCTGTTCCGCCATCCCCGTCGCCTCGGCGATGACGCCGCCGAGCTCGCCGTAGAGGGTGACGTTGAACTGGGCCTCGAAGACGCGCGCCAGGCCGGTGACGAGGAAGGGGCTCGTCACCACCGCCCCCGGCTCCGGCGACCGCACGATGATGTTGGGGTCGGCGGGGTTGACGGGGCTGGGGTTGGCCTGGCAGACGTTGGGGACCGCGGTGGGTGCCGGCGTCGGCGATGGCCCGGCCGCCGTCACCGTGGGCGAGGGCAGAGCAGTGAGTTGGGCAGTGGGCGTAGCCTCGGGAGACGGGGTCTCCGCCTCCTTGCAGGCGACCGCCGCGAACACCAGGAGGAGGCTTGCCGCCAGAAGGGTGCCCAGCTTCAAAGGACAGCTCCTTTCCCTGCCTGCCGGCAGGCAGGCCTGCCTTGTTCAGGATAGGCGTGAGGCCACCATTGAGCAAGAGGCATGGCGCGTGGAACGGAGAGGGAGCCAACGAGCGTGCGCCCCTACCGCAGCCACCGTCTCCTGGCGTACCAGGCGCCGGCGACAATGACGGCGGCTGCCGCCAGCCCGCCGGCCAAGGCGTAATCGCCAGCCGACCAGCCGGGCCCGTCAGCGGGCCCACTAGCCTGGTCAGCCGAGATCCCAGCGAGAGGCGGAAGTTCCGCTATGCCGCCGACGGGCCCGGGCGTCGGCGTATCAGTGGGGGTGGGGGTGGGGGTGAGCGTGAGCGTCGTTGTGGGTGTCGGCGTGGGCGTGGGCGCTGGCCCCTGCACGTACTTGATGGTGGCGTAGTCGACGTCCGTTCCCGAGCCCAAGGAGTAGCCCGTGACGTAGACGTTGCCCGCCTCGTCCACCGCCAGCGCACGGGCCTCGTCATGGTCGTTGCCGGGGCCGTTGTAGCGCTTCTCCCACAACTGGTTGCCGCTGGCGCCGTCGTACTTGACAGTGGCGTAGTCCGAGTAACCGTTGGCGTCCCCGGACTGCCCGGTGACGTAGACGCCGCCCGCCCCGTCCAGCGCCAGGGCATAGGCCTGGTCATGGTCGTTGCCGGGGCCGTTGTAGCGCTTCTCCCATAGCTGGTTGCCGAGCGAGTCGTACTTGATGGTGGCGTAGTCGTCGTCCGTGCCCGAGCCCCAGGAGACCCCCGTGACGTAGACGTTGCCCGCCCCGTCCAGCGCCAGGGCATAGGCCACGTCGCCGCCGTTGCCGGGGCCGTTGTAGCGGGCCACCCACGCCTCGGTGACCTGCTCTTCGGCCGCTGTCGGGGACGATGGAGCGCCAGCGCCGGGCCCCACGAGAAAGGCGGGCACACCGAAGAGGATGATCAGCGCGGGCGCGGCAAGCCACTTGAGGAGCGACCGGGCAGGCATGTGGGGCCTCCTGCGGCGGGGGAGAGAGATTCGGCGGGGATCAGAACCTTTCCGCCCCAAAGCTTACCACGCCTGTCAATACCCCACTGATTGGAACCGTAGAACCATAGAACCCTACAACCTAGATCGTGGTTCCAAGGTCCCAGGGTTCCAAGGTTCCACTGTTCCAGGGAGCCCGCCGTCCCGCAACGTGCTAGAATCAGCCCTGGCATGAGCGCGCGCATCGTCTTCATGGGCTCGCCCGACTTCGCTCTGCCCGTGCTGCGCCGTCTCTTGGAGAGCGAGCCTGCCCGTCCGGCAGGCGGGCACGAGGTCGTCGCTGTCTACACCCAGCCCGACCGGCCGGCGGGCCGCGGGCGCACCCTGCAAGCGCCCCCTGCCAAGAGGCTGGCCCTGGCTCACGGCGTGCCCGTCTTCCAGCCGGCCCGGGTGAGCGCCCCCGACTCTGTGGAGGAGCTGGCGAAGCTGGCCCCCGACCTCATCGTCATCGCCGCCTACGGGCAGATCCTGAAGCAGCCCGCGCTCGACTTACCCCGGCGGGGAGTCCTCAACGTCCATGCGTCGCTGCTGCCCCGCCACCGAGGAGCAGCGCCGGTGGCGGCGGCCATCCTGGCGGGCGACGACGAGGCGGGGGTCACCATCATGCAGACGGAGCTCGCCCTGGACGCGGGACCTATCCTCGCTCAGCGCCGGGTGCCCATCTCGCCGCACGATACGACGGGCACCCTGACAGAGAGGCTGGCCGAGGAAGGGGCAGACCTCCTGATGGAGGTCTTGCCCGCCTGGCTGGACGGTAGCCTGGCGCCCACACCCCAGGACGCGTCGAGGGCCACCTATGCGCCCATCCTCCACAAGGAAGACGGGCGCGTGGACTGGGGGCTCCCGGCCGAAGACATCTGGCGGCGGGTGCGCGCCTTCACGCCCTGGCCAGGCGCCTTCACCTACCTGGACGGCCAGGCTCTGCGCCTCCTCGACACCTGGCCCCTGGCTGCCCCCGCCGGAGGCGGGCCCGCCTCTGGCGGGGAGGATCAGGGGCAGCCAGCCGGCCTGCCCGTCCGGCAGGCGGGGACTGTGGTCCCCTGCCCGCCGTGGGAGGCCGTTCCCGACCAGGCGGGGTTCGCCGTCGTCAGCGGGTGGGGGCTCCTGGCGATCATGCGCCTGCAACTAGCGGGCCGGCGCGCCCTTCCGGCCACCGACTTCCTGCGCGGCCAGCGGGACCTGATGGGAAAGCGCCTCGGGTAGCCCGCGTCCCGTAGACACAGGACGAGGCGCCCCGCAGCGGGGGGCGCCTCGTTTCGGTCTGAGGCATTCGATGGAAGGAGGGCTAGTCCTGGCCCTCCTCGGCGGCCTCTTCCTCCTTCTCTTCCTTGGCCTCTTCTTCCGCCGCCGCGACGGCCTCCGCAGCCGCCTCAGCAGCCACTTCTTCCGCTTCCTCCGCCGCCACCAGGCGCGGCGCCGCCACCTTGGCCACCACCAGCTCGGCGTCGGTCATCACGTATAGCTTGGTGGGATCGATGGGCAGCTCACGCACGTGCACGGCGTCGTCGAGTCGCGCCAGCGTGCTGACGTCCACCTCCACGTGGGGTGGGATGTCACCGGGCAGCGCCTCTACCGAGATACTGTCCAGGCTCTGGAGAAGGATGCCGCCGAATTCGGCCACCGCCGGCGCCTCGCCGACCAGGATCAGGGGCACCTCGGCCCGCATCTTCTGGGTCAGCGACACCTGGTAGAAGTCGACGTGGAGAAGCTTGCTTGTGGCGGGCTCACGCTGAACGGCGCGCAACATCACCGGCCGCGGGGAGTCCTCGCCCTCGATGTGCAGGTCGATGATGACGTTGCGACCCGCTGAGCGCAGCAGGTGGGTGAGGACCACGGTCTCCACCTCTACCGCTTTCGACTCCAGATTGCGGCCGTACACGTTGGCCGGCGTAACGCCCTGCCGACGTAGGGCCGCTACCTTCTTCCCGAGTACGCGGCGAGGCTTGACGGAAAGCTCGATATCAGCCATGGATCGACACCTGCTCGAAGACTAGGGGCGCCTCAGGAGCCGCCCGGCCAGCCGCACGACCTGTCGGCCGAAGAAGAACCCCAGGCCCAGGGCGAAGGCCGTGCGCGGCGTAATCACCGCCTGCACGCTCCCGCTCACCGAAGGCGAACAGAGAAACACCGTGCGGCAGTTCTCGGCCGAGACGCTGGCACCCATGGCGCCCAGGGCCGCGCACTCCCGCAGGGAGACGTCGTTGCCCCGGACCCGGAGCACCGCGCTCTGCTCGACAGTCACGCTCTCGCCGGCCAACTGCTGCACGGCCGACTGGTGGACATTGGCGCGGCCCGCATTAAGGGAACGGACTGCGCTCTGCGATACCTCCACCCTTTCGCCCGTGACACTGTTGATCAAGGCGCGGCGGGCGCTGGTGTAAACGTCGGGGCCGTCTCCGGAGAAGCGGGATTCACTCATGGCGCACCCCCTTTGGCAGGTTAGCAGAGGGGGTAGACAGGGTCAAGGAAGTGTACTCCAGGTCCACCTCGCGTCATCGGCCATTTTCGAGAGGTGCGCCGAATTCTAAAGCATGTCTCGATTCAGACCGATACTCACACGGACGGAGTTCCAGGGCTGTTGTCTCAGAGGATCATGGCTGGCATCCCAAGGGGTAACGTTCTTCTTCAGTTCGCTGCGCTCAGCCTCGTGGTCGTGGCGGCTTTGGGGGCGGCTCTCGGTTTCCTGGGTCAGCGCATCATAGCCGAGAGGATCCAGGATGGCGCCGCGGCTACAGTGGTCGATACTATCCGGCCGCCGCTGGAGGCCAGTTTGGCCGGCGTCGACGCCCGCACCCTTCTCAACGGGGTACCCTCCGAGCGCCTCAGTGAAGCCACGGACGCCCTGGTCTCGGATCAGACTCTTCTCATTCGTCTCTGGGACCGCGAAGGTCTCACGGTCTTCTCCACCAGGGAAGGCGACGCCGGGAGCGGCTTCTTGGGTCAGAACGAGCTCCAGCGCGCCTTCGAGGGCGAAACCGTTCATGTGGTGGCCCGCGGCGCGGAGATGGCCGGCGATGCCCCCGCGCCTGAGCGGGTCCTGCGCGTCTTCAGCCCGGTGGGAACAGCCGGTGGCACGCCGGAGGCGGTGCTGGAGATAGTCCAGGACTACACGCCCACCGCCTCCTTGATACAGGAGACCATGACAACGTTCTATTGGACGCTGGGGGGAGGGCTGGTCCTGGCCTGGCTGGCCCTCCAGGGTGCCGCCTGGTGGTCCACGAAGAACGTCAGCCGCCTGTACGCGCGTCTCGCTTACCTCTTTCGGATCGGTCAGGATCTCCGCTCTTCTCTCGACCTCTCAGAGGTTGTGGCACAGACCGCCCGCGACGCCGCCATCCTGGGGCAGGGCCAGTACGGCTTCGTTTGCCTGCTGGAGGGTGAAAGCCAAGAACTGGTCCTGAAGGCCACCTATGATCACGAGAAGGGCTCCATCGGCCACCACAACCGGAACGTCGACAATGGCTACCTTCTGCGGGCCGCTGCCACCGGCGAGGCCGTATCGGCCCGGCTGCCTGAGCGTCCCCTCCGAGCCGTCTTCGGCATCCGCGCCTCCGAGGGGCCGGCCGCCCTGGCCAGCGTTCCCATGCGCATTCGCGACCGGGTCATCGGTGTGGCGGCCGCCGTCCGCCACCCGAGCGTCCAAGCTTTCTCACCGGCCGAGCTGGCGCCCCTTCAGGAGCTAGCGGACCAGGCGGCCATGGCCATAGAGCAGGCGAGTCTCTTCGCCAAGGTCCGCTCCTACGCCAGCGATCTGGAGATAAGTTATGACACCACCCTGCGCGCCCTCATGGCCGCCCTCGACACCAAGGACGCCGCCACCGAAGGGCACTCGGAGCGGGTGGCCCGCCTGACCGTGGCCGTGGCCCGCGAGATAGGTGTGCCTGAGGAACGCATGCTAGATATCGAAAGAGGCGCCCTCCTCCACGACGTAGGCAAGATTGGTGTCCCCGATTCCGTCTTGCGCAAGCCGAACAACCTCAACAGGAAGGAGTGGGAGGCCATGCAGAAGCACCCCCTCCTGGCCGGCCTCATGGTCTCCAAAGTCGGCTTCCTGGAGGGGGCCATGCCCATCCTTCTCTACCACCACGAGCGCTACGACGGCAGCGGCTACCCCTTTGGTCTCGCTCAAGACAAGATCCCCCTAGAGGCGCGGATCTTCGCCGTCGTGGACGCCTACGACGCCATGACCTCCGAACGGCCCTATCGCAAGGCCGTGCCCCCAGAGGAAGCGCTGCAAGAGATCAGAGCCAACGCCGGCATCCAGTTTGATCCCCAAGTGGTGGTGGCCTTTGAGGGTGTGATCCACCGCCTGCTGATAGTGGAGGAGGATGTCCAGGCTGCCTAGCCTGCCGCATTCTCCTCTCAGTGACGATGCCCGCGGGGAGATGCTAGAGCTCTACCCCAGGTCGTTAGACCGGCTCGCCCAGCAGACGATGCGCCTTCAGATATGCATTCGGTTTGCCGAGCTGGCCGAACAACCTCACAACCTGCCGCCCTATTTCGGATTTCAACCACCCCCTGGAGATGACGCCATTGCGCACCAAGCGGCGATAGATGCTCGGGATGGCGAGACCCGTCTCGCGGTAGAGCCTGGCTATCTGCTCGTAGAACTGTGGCAGAGGCAGCCGAGGTGGGGGGTACGTCGCGTGAAGGAAATCCAGGAGGGAATTGGGAATATCGGACACCTTGATGCCTTTGCGCTGTTGTAGCTGGGCGGCGAGCACTGTGCCGGGAAGAACAGTTAGCACCGTGTACTGAAGAAGAGCCATCCTCTGCTGTATGACGAATTCCCTCAGGTCATCGAAGTCTTTCTTTCTCCAGTCGGGGTTGATGATGAAACACCCCCAGGGCTCAACAGCGTGCTGGCGCATTATCGCCAGAGCTTGGACAGCGTCGCTGACAGTGGTGCGTTTATTATGCAGGCTGCGGAGCTCACCTTTCTTTAGGGACTCGATGCCCACCAGCAGTACCTTGAGGCCAACCTTCGCCCATCGTTCTACCAACTCCGGCCGCCGCGCGATGTCGTCCGAGCGTACCTGCGCCCAGTAGTTCCAGCTACTGCCTCTCCAACCGACCCTGTTGCGTTCGTCAATCAGGGCCGCAATCTCCAGGGAGCGGCTAGCGTCAACCCAGAATTCGTCATCGACAAAAGCCGCTATCTGAATTCCGTCCGGCAGCCGCTCCAATTCGGCGATTACACGCCCCGGGCTCTTCTTACGATATCGCCGCTCATTGAACACCCAAACCGAGCAGAAGCTGCAGTTGTGGGGGCAGCCGCGAGTACTTTCAACACAACCCACTGTTCCCATCACGCCTAGATAGTAGTAGGGCTGATAACGGGCCACCAGGTCCCAGGACGGGAAGGGAAGCGTGTCTAGGTCGGCGATTTGTGGTCGGGGCGGCGTGAGCACCGTGTGCGCGCCCCTTCGGAAGGCGATACCTGCAATCCCGTCATAAGGGCCGCCGCGGGCGATGGCTTCGATTAGCTCCGGGAAGGTTGCTTCTCCCTCGCCTCGGACGGCGAAATCCACACACGGCTCGCCCAGGACGTCGTCTAAGGCCATAGTGGCGTGGTAACCGCCCCAAACAATAGGCACGTTAGGTAGCACTTGCTTTGCTCGCTGCGCCAGGGCTTTGGCCGCTTCCGCTTCGGCACTGTAGGCCGTCAGACCGATGACATTCGGGCGGAAACGCCACAGCGCCTCCTCAAACGCGCTGTTCTCCTCCAAGCGCATGTCGAGGATTCGACACTCGTGCTCGGGCACCGAGCCTGCCACCATGAGCAGCCCCAGGGGGGCCACCCGCGCCAGGGAAGAGAAACCCACCGAGACCCCCGATATGTCAGGATTGACCAGTAAGATCTTCAACCTCCCCACCTCTCTCTAGTCCTCCCTCAGCTGTTGGAGGGCCCTTTTCGTCACAACTCTATACAACAACCACAGACCAACTGTGAAGTTGGCACAACGGTGCCTGGCTGTCAATCAGGCCGCCATGCTATCATGATGGGCCCTGCGCTACCAGGTCTGCAGACGATGAACAGTACGAAGTTGGAACGCAAGCTGACCCGGTTGGAGAACATCCTCCGCGACATGGGCTCCGTGCTGGTCGCCTTCTCGGGCGGCGTCGATAGCACCTTCCTGGCAGCGGTGGCCTGCGACGCCCTGGGCGAGGCGGCCCTGGCCGTCACCAGCATCTCACCGTCCGTCCCGGCCTCGGAGGTGGAGGAGGCGCGCCGCCTCGCCCTCCACATCGGCATCCGCCACGAGACCATCGAGACGCGTGAGATGGACCGGCCCAGCTACGTGGAGAACTCACCCCAGCGCTGCTACTTCTGCAAGGACGAGCTCTTCGGCTGCCTCCAGGCCCTGGCTCGCCAGCGGGGCATCGCCTGGGTTGTGGACGGATGCAACGTCGATGACCTGGGCGACCACCGTCCCGGCCGCCGCGCCGCCTCGGAGCACGGCGTCCGCAGCCCCCTGATCGAAGCCGAGCTGAACAAGGAGGAGATCCGCGCCCTGTCGAAGGCCCGTGGCCTCCCCACCTGGGACAAGCCGGCCATGGCCTGCCTGGCCTCCCGCGTGCCCTACGGCACCGCCATCAGCGTCGAGATGCTGGACCAGATCGGCGCTGCCGAGGCTTTCCTGCGCTCCCTGGGGGTGCGGCAACTGCGCGTCCGCCACCACGGCGAGCTCGCCCGCATCGAGGTGGACCGAGAGGGCATGGACCTGCTGATGCGCGACGGAAACCGCGAGCGGGTGGTGGAGCGCCTGCGCTCCCTGGGCTACCTCCACGTCACCATGGACCTGGCCGGGTTCCGCTCAGGGAGCATGAACGAGGGGCTGGGGCAAGACGGGAGGGCCAGCGGCTAGCACCGCTACCCCACGACAGGACATGTCAGGAGGCCGGGCCGCCGGGGCCCGGCCTCCCTGCCTGCCTGCCGGCAGGCAGGTTGCGGCTCTCCTCGGCGTGCTACTGAGTGGGGGGAGCCGCTGGCTGACCCGGAGTCCGGTCGATAATGCGGTCGATGTTCTCGCTCAGGCGCTCCAGGCCGTTGTCGAGGTGCTTCTCCACGTCGGCGAGGATGCCGCTCTTGAGCTCGTCGCGGGAGACGCCCTTCTCCTCGGCCACCTGGGCCAGGCTCTTCCCCGAATCGCGCAGCTCCCGAACCAGCTCCGCCGGCGTTATGTCGAGAACCTCAGCGGCAGCGTGGAGCACCAGCCGCTGACCTGGGTGCAGCCGCCCCTGCCCTGGAAGTCCTCCTGAAAGAGACGGTAGCAGGCGCCCCTCCTCAATGCGCTGGCGCAGTCGGTCAGCGACCTCGGGCCGAACCTTCCCCTGCTCAACGGCCTTGTCCAGCATCTCCAGCTCCGTGGACTGGATCGCCCCTTTCAGTTGGTCCACCGGCACGCCTAGCTTGGCGGCGACGCTGCTCAGGAACTCCTCCTGCCGCGGTTGGGTCTCTTCCTTCTCGGGTCCGGCTTGGGCCAGGGCGTGACCGGCCACGCCTGCCAGGGCCAGTATCCCCACTACGAGGACCCCCAGCACGGCCTTCGTCCATCTCGTCATGGTAACTCCTCCTTCGCCACTCGGTGGAATCATCACCCGTCAGCCACGAGTATAGAGGGCTCAAGGAAAGCGCCGGCGAAGTGGCGGTAAAGATACTGTAGAATGCGACCTGTCGCGGTGTGCTCGCTTCGGGCGCCGACACGCCCCCAGCGCCAGAACTTACAAGCGCCGCTTCGGGCGTATAGACCCCCCTTGCCCTCCACATGTAGAATGAATAGTGCTCGCTATCTCGTCTTCCTCCCTGGTGGCGGAGGCCCGGCGTGTCCGACAAGATAGAACGCGAGGTCGAGGAGATCCTCCGGAAGCTCGACAAGTTCGTGCCGGAGGAGGGCCGGCTGACCCGCGCCCGGCGGAGATTGGGGCAAGCCACCTCCGACTTGTCGCACAGCCTGCTGGTTCGCCTTTCCCGCATCTCCTTGGGCCAGGTGATGCTGGCCTCGCTGATCCTGGTAGTCGTGGCCTTCCTTTTCCGCAGCGCCAGCCCGGACCTGGCCCGCTGGGCCATCATCGGAGGGCTCATCCTCTTCTTCTTTGCTTTCGTCCTTTCCCTGCTAGGCGGCCGCTCTCGCTACGAGAGGCGCTGGCGCGGCCAGGTTATCGATCTCTCGGAGCCAAGCCTGAGCAGCCGCCTGCGCAACTGGCTCCAGCGCCGGGGCCGCGGCCGCTGAACGAACCCTTGCACCGTCCACTACCCAAGACGAGGGGAGACCTCCCGGGCGGGTATCGGCCTGAGGTGGCTACCCCAACGCCCGCTGCTCACCCATGATAAGGAGACTTGACCGCACTCTAGTCCTGCTCCTGGCCCTCGCCGCCCTGACCCTGGCGGCCTGCAGCGGCGCCGCGCCGCCAGCACCGACCTCAAGCCCTCCCCCAACACCGACCGCACCTGCGCCCACGGCCGGCGCTGGCTCCTTCATCGGAGCAACGCAGCCCAGCGGCGAGCTGGCCTTGCAGCACGTGGAAGCCCTGGCCGTGGACATCGGCCCCCGGCCGGCAGGCAGCGACGCCGAGATCGAGGCGGCCCGCTACATTGGCGACCAGCTTCGCAGTTACGGGTACGTCATCGAGGAGCAGACGTTTGAGTTCACTTCGGAGCTCAGCCGCGAGGCCTCATTCCGGGTCCTCATCCCAGAGACCCAGGATCTGGAGTCCAGCGCTTTCACCGGCTCCGCCGCCGGCCACGTAGAGGGGAAGCTGGTCTTCGCCAGGCTGGGACGCCCCGAGGAGTTCCCGCCTGGAGGGCTCCAGGGCAGTGTCGCCCTGCTCCGGCGGGGGGAGCTCTACTTCTCCGACAAGGTACGGAACGCCGTCGAGGCTGGTGCCAGCGCCGCCGTCATCTTCAACGACAGCCCCGACTTCTTCGAGGGAGGCCTCGGGGGTGAAGGCGCCATCCCGGTTGTTTCCATCAGTGGCGAAGATGGGGAGCGCCTCCTGGCGCTCCTGGAACAGGCGCCGGTGGAGGTGTCCGTGGAAGTCGGCCCGCCGGTGGAGGCCACCTCCCGGAACGTCATCGGCCGGCCGGCCAGCGGCCGCTGCGAGACCGTCGCCGGCGGCCACTTCGACTCCGTTCCCCAAGGGCCCGGCGCCAGCGACAACGCCTCCGGCACGGCCACCGTCCTAGAGCTGGCCCGCACCGTCGCCGCTCGCCACCTGACGGGCGACCACTGCTTCGTTCTCTTCGGTGCCGAGGAGCTGGGTCTGCTAGGAAGCCGCCACTTTGTCGAGGCCCTGGATGAGGTGGAGCGCCATGAACTGCGCGCCATGCTCAACTTCGACATGACGGGAGTAGGCGAGTCGTGGCTCCTCATCGGGTCGCCAGAGCTGGTGGCGCTGGGCACCCAGGCCGCCGTGGGCGCTGGCATCGAAGCAAGGCCATCGGAGCAGCCGGAGAGCCTGGGCAGCGACCACCAGAGCTTCCTCGACGCCGGCCTGCCCGCCATCTGGGTGTTCCGGGTCACCGATACCCTGCTGCACACGCCCCAGGACACCGCGGACAGAGTGCAGCCGCATCAGATGGAGGAAGCGGCCACCCTGGGCCTGCTACTCCTCGAGAAGCTCCCGGAGAGCCCCTGAGTGGCCCCTCTCGTGGCCGCGATTACGCCTCGACAGGCCCCCAGGCAGAGCCTATAATGACCCCACATTCCCCTGGCTTCTGGAAGGACGAGCCGTGAACCTCTCGGTAGAGCTGGCGCCCCGACGCAAGCGGGGGCTGCTTCTGGCCAACCCCGTGATGACCGCTTCCGGCACCTTCGGCAATGGACTGGAGTTCGCAAAGGTCTTCGATATCCAGAAGCTAGGCGCCATCGTCAGTAAGGCCACCACTCTCCGGTCCCGCTCCGGCCATCCCCAGCCGCGAACCGCTGAGACGCCCTGCGGCATGCTGAACGCTATCGGCCTTCAGAACATCGGCGTCGAAGCTCTGATCCGCGATGTAGCTCCCGTATGGGCCGCCTGGCGCGTCCCCGTCATCGTCAACATTGCCGGCGATAGCGTCGAGGAGTACGGCGAGCTGGCGGCCCGACTGGACGGCGTGCCCGGCATCAGCGGCCTTGAGCTGAACATCAGTTGCCCCAACGTAGCCGTAGGGGGCATGGAGTTCGGGCAAGACCCCCACCTGGCTGCGGCCGTCACCCGCGCCGCCCTGCGCCAGACCACCCTGCCCGTCATCGTCAAGCTCACCCCTAACGTCACCGACATCGCCGCCGTCGCCCACGCCGTGGCCGAAGCCGGCGCCGACGCCGTCACCGTCATCAACACTGTCCAGGGCATAGCCATCGATGTCCGTTCGCGGCGGCCCACGATCGCCACCGTCTTCGCCGGCCTTTCCGGCCCCGCCATCAAGCCTATCGCCCTGCGCATGGTCTATCAGGTGGCGGCGGCAGTCGATATCCCTGTCATCGGTTGCGGCGGCATCGGCAGTGGCCTGGACGCCATCGAGTTCCTCATGGCGGGGGCCACCGCTGTCCAAGTGGGCACTGCCACCTTCTCCAACCCCCTGGCTCCCCTGGAGGTCTTACAAGGCATCCAGCGCTTCCTGGAGGAAGAAGGGGTGGAGGACGTGCATGATATCATCGGCGCCGCCCAGGTGGGGAAGGGAGGCGTCCTGCGCCCGACGGCGGTCAAGGGTTAACCTTTCGCACCTCCCAGCCGCATACTTGGAGGTGCGGATAGCCGATCCGCCAGCCTAAAGGCAGGCCTTCGGCGAGGCCAACCCAGTCACCGCCTCTGAAGGCCAGGCTTCAGCCTGGCGCGCTGCCAGCCCAATGGCAGGCCTTCGGCGAATGAAGAACGAGATTAGGGACCCAGGAGGTTAGAGGCATGGCCCTAGACTTCAAGGACATCATCTATCAGAAGCACCACCGGGTTCAGGGTGCCGCCTGGATCACCATCAACCGGCCCGAAGTCATGAATTCCTTCACCGGCGATACTCTGCGGGAGAT
>Ga0315277_10004688_pt1 | contig 18151 bp, 13 predicted proteins | sample YL17G05_15_MG_FD_203695 | JGI IMG/M metagenome (GOLD analysis project Ga0315277, IMG submission 203695) | Sediment microbial communities from Yellowstone Lake, YNP, Wyoming, USA - YL17G05_15 | ecosystem: Environmental > Aquatic > Freshwater > Lake > Sediment | place: USA: Wyoming | collected...
ACCTTGATCAAATCCCGCTCGGTTAATTGGTCCGGCGGCGTGATGATCCAGTCATCCTTCAAGACATCGTCAAATCCGATCGTGCGATATCGCACCTTATCCATTCCTTCGCGCAGTTTCTCCAGGGCCTCGGATGCTTTCTCGGCGACCACGCATGCAATGAATGACCCGAGAGTCGTAGTTTTAAGCAAGATGTATGCATTCATGATCCCTCACGTGCTTGTCCATCCATGTAATTCAATGCAACATCGGATCATGTCATTTATCAAGTTACTTTTTACAAATTGGAATGCATGTCTCCAAACCACATATATTTTCAAACATGAATTTCGGATACTTGCTCTGGAAACATGCTTGAGGCGATTAATCAATCATGATGAGTTGCCGCGCGTTTAATGTTCTGCATCATGATGATTGGCTCGCACGTGATGCTTACCAGGCCTATTTTAATATATGTTCCACGCTTGCCAAATTTGCTTACGAGATCCTTCACAGGTCGCATCTCCCCGCAAATGACGGTTCTAATCACGGAAATTTGCGATGAATGCGACGATGGCAAGGACTTTTTTGCAAGTGCTGATGGATTCATCAGGCGAAAAACGACGTTCACCGTGCATCGCATCATTGCGCAGTTCCCGCAATTCATCGAGCAGTTGGATAAATTGCGCGGAAAAGATCCCCGCGCTGTTAATTCCTTTGATTACTTGCGCGAAATTTATAGGGACCTCTTCGCCAATCTTCGCAGCATAGTAATCCCGCACGATGGTTTCAAGAATTCGGGCACTCATTACCACGCACGCGGTCCACAGCTCATAGGACAAACAATCCAGCAGCTCGTTTATGTCCTTTTCTATGTAATCGGCAATATTGGCGTTAATTGCCTCGGGATACAAGGCTTGGCAAGACTCATCCGTGTTTGACGGCCTCAACGGCTCGATCTGCTCTTGAATAAATTGGCTCAGACAAGGAATGCACCAGATCAACTCCTGAGGGATATTTCGCCCACAATTCTCGCACACCATTATCGATCACCGCAAGGATCTTTCCTTTCCATCAGTAAAATCTTTTTACTCTAGAACTCGGATGTGGTTTTTTCACAGTTCCCATATCGTATGGGTGTCGCTGTCATGGCCTCTCGACCCGCTCCGTGCCCGTCCGGCCGCGCCTCCCAAAACCTTTAAATCGGAGCGTGGTGACCTCATCCTCAAGGAGGTCAGCAGTACAATGACACCCGACAACACGCACGCGGAGGTTAGTTCAGTTCGGCCAATGCTCGTTGATATTCCCGGCGATGCACTGGACGCGGTCGTGCGAGCGGGTTCCATGCTCGAAGCGGCGGGGGATTTCAAGGATGCTGCAGCGTTATACCGCCATTTTATTACAACGCTGCGATCTCGTGCACTAACCGCAATCGAGCCCCTCGGAAGCGGCAGCGGCACGGACGAGATCGAGGCCCGGAACAAGGAATTGCTCGACTGGCGCATCGTGCACGCGAATCCCGAGCGATTCACGCTCGCGTGACCATCTTTTCTTTTTTTCACGTCGCGGATATCGAGGCAAAAGCAACCCACGATCATCCATCGCTTCTCGATCGCGGCGATCGGTCCCGGCGTGGATCGATAAACGGGGTCATTCCGTCCCGGGAATTTCACGGCCAGACTGCTGACCTGGACATCCGTGATTTGTCACGCCGCCGATCGAGCCCGGCCAATGCGCGACCGATTCCCCGCGCGTTGTAAATAGGTGGAAAAACTATGACCAAGTAAAGAAATGTTTGGTCATACTGATGATGAGATGGGATATATCTCTGGCTTTTTCTGGTGGGATCGTGACCTAATGTCGTGACCAGGATGGTGACTATGATGGTCACATATCTCGGATAGATGCCACATTACCCCCATTGACGAAGGATTTATATGGGGCAAAGTGATGACCATACCTTGATGAAACGGAAGGAAACAATCGACAAGCTGCTCCGATACCGCGACATCGCCCGGGCGCACGAGGCGCGGGAAGGCACCATCGCGGTGCTCGCGGGACGGTATCGCACGTCGACGCGCACCGTGCAGGAGGCGATCAAGCATGGTGCCGCGGAATGGGAAGCCAAGATCGCTGACCTTGCCCGGTCATTGAAGGTCAAGGCATCCACCGACGCGTTTGAATACGCGGTCGCCATCATCACGCCTGTCAACTCCCCGAAAGGCGTGCCAGTGCACGTCGTGGAGGTCGAAGGCAGAGCGGGCTTGCGCCGCGTGGAGGGAACGATCGGCGCCGCCATGAGCGAGCTGGGCAAGGAGGGCTGGATCGCCTCGGTCTTGCTGAGCGACCCGAAGGAGCCGTCGATGAGGTTTTTGCTGCGGCGCATTCCTTGAATTCTGCGAATTGACCCATTGTTCAACTCCTCGCATCTTGACGAGCGTCTTTTATCTATTAACAGCTTTATTTCCAAGATATTGCGAAATATCTTCCTTTAAAGCCTTGAACTCCTTCCCGTGATGGCCGCATTCGTGAATGTGTATCTCTATCTTGTCTTCATTATCGTAAACGAAGATGTATACTTTAATCTCGCATGTATGTGAAAAGCTCCCCGAATCAGCCCGGTACCAAACAACATGTTTCCAATAGGGAGTATCTGTGAATTCTTTACTCGTATATTCTTCATCAAACCGGTTGGCATTGAGATCATAATATCTTAGAATCTGGCAAACGAGGTCCTTCAACTCCCCAAGATCAACTTTTTTCTTTACTGCCCTTAGAGTAGTATCTACCATCTTTCATTCATCTCGTTTTTTTCGTACTCTCTCGTGAACCCATTTTTTTCCGTGCTGCAAATGTTCTTGAACAAATCTTCTTCGATCTTCTCTTTCATTCCGTTCTCTTTCTTGCAATTGATCCTGATGCTGTTGCATCGCATCTTGCTCACTCGTTTTTTTTTCTCGTCCTATATCTTCTTGATCCGGAGACACCGATCTTGATCCGATTGGGATGCTATGTGTAGGAATGAATATTTTCGGATTAGGAATTGATGCAGTAACGAGGGAGTGTTGAGAACTAAGTAAAAAATCAATGGACATATGATCTTGGATTGCTATAAACGTGCCCGGATCTCTGCATTGATGATCCGGGATGAAGAATCCGTCTCGAGTAAAATCGTTAGGAAAGCTCTGGATTAGATCTAGCCGGAATTCATCGTGCATAGGATCAGGAAAGAGAAATGCAGTTCCATCGATGACCCGGATAATTCCGTTCCTATAATCAGAAAGCCGTCTCTCCATCATTGACTCACATTCCGTATGTCAATTGAAAAAGACCGTATTTATCATTTCCCCACTCACGTAGGAGAAATGATCGATCATTTCGAGTAGCACTCGAAATGAGATAAAGGCACACCAGACAAGTGTAATCAAGAAACCAGATATAAGTAAATTTATTAGCGAGATGTTGAGACTACTGATTCACGATTCTCGAATGCTTGTTTCCATGCATTATCAAAGCTTTTATATGTTTCCGGCCGATTTTCGTTGTAAAAAATCTCACCTATTCGAACGCCATCTTTGGTAGTTTCGACCAGAATGCCGTAATGCTTGTCATCAACGATGTTCATGTGCAATCTTGTCATTTCGCGAATCTCGATTCCCTGCCAAAATGTTCCTTTGCAGCAACCTTAGCTTTGAATGACTTTTTTTGCAAATTCCTCTTTTTTCTTGTTTAACCAATCTTTGATACTACCTTTCGGTAAGTTGCTGACGATTTCCTGGAATTCATCGATGCAATCGAGGGTAAGATCTCCCCGAGAAAAAGTCTCGTGGTGATTTAATAATAGTTTCATCAAGGAAACAATATAATGAAAGGAAGCTTCATCGCGAGGCGTGCTTGTCACGAGATAGTACATGTGCCATCCAATATCTGCCTCCATTCTTGCCGCAATCATCGTTTTTACAAGCTCACAAGAACCATGCAATATGCCTATCTTGTCAGGGATTTCGCAAGAAAGTTTCAGAGCTTTCTTGAAATGATTTATTGATGCTCTCAGATCATTGCTTGCTCTGAATGCCTTCCCCAGGTTGAACAACACCATAGACTCATCAGCGCGGCGACCGCGATTCTTCAATGTTAATGCACAGCGTTCTAACTCAGGAATTATTGTTATGGGTTGCTTCGCAGCGATCGAGGCATCGACGATATGGGTTAAAGCATTTACTTGATCATCCAAGGAGTTCCCTTTCTTTGCCATTTCAAAAGATTCTTGAAGAAGAGGAATAGCTTCAGCAGCTCTTTCCCTCATCCGAAATAGGTGGGCTTGAGCGACAAGACCTCTCATTATTGCTTGAAGGGTAGATTCATCCCCGAAATTGTAAAGTTTTTTTAAATTTCCGATTACGATATTTATGGTGGTTATTTTTTGATCAATCACATTCTGGGTTCCTGGATCGACGACCGTGGAAAACGGATATCTATTGACACCACACATCACGCTATTCAATGTCACAATATCGAGATTCTTCATGACATTCAATCTTTCCGGTGAACCGACAGGAAAATTAGCCATTCGATCGTGTAGATCTTTTTCGGCCTTCTCATAAAATTTAATGGCTTCATCCTCGTATTTTTCATCCAAAGCGGTTCCCATTAAATTCGCACATTTCCCCACATCTGCATCTCCGAAATTCATTGCCCTTTCAAGACATTGGATCGCTATGGGAATTTCACTTCTGTTGACGAAAAACTCCGCTGCCGCATAATTCTTCTTCCAATCGGTTACTGCGCGAAAGCCTTTCTGGGAGATCCAATCTTGAAGACCGACGGGATCAGGTGTAGTAGGAATGGCCGTACCCATGACTCGCTCCACAAGCATAGAAGTGTCGCAAGTGATTAAGTAAGTCTTCACATTCTGTGGAAGATTATGCAATTTCGGGATTACACCTTCACGCGTCACGATTGGCGGGGTAACACCCGGCGTGTGTTCTACCCAAATGATCGAGACCACATCCGTTATTCGTTGAAGCATCGGTACCACGTCGAAATCATCGCTAGCAGAATATCCCAACACCACCAGCATCTTTCCCTTTGTTCTAGCGGTGAACGCGTCCTCCTTCTCCGACTCAATTCCGAGAAGTCCCGCATGACCTTGTATTCTACCAATATGCTCCATAGTGGTGATGACCGTGTCCCGCGTTTCATCCCGAGCAGAACCATGTAATTTAAACAAGGTTCGGTCCTCATTTTTTCTTGCCCGGAAGTCTTGTTCTCTAATCGCCACGCCCAGTTGATCGGAAAATACTTGTTTTTTCACTGCTCTCTCTATGAAACAATCGAAATTAGTGGTGAATACGGGACAATTTTGTGCCATCGATAGAGCAAGATAATCGTGTATTAGGTTGGGCTCACGATCGATTATGAAGATATCGAGTATGCTCAACCCAGGATCGAGTAAAGCATGATAGAGGCTAAGAACCTCTTCGAATCGAATCTTATACTTCTTCACGAATTCCACGGGACCTCCCGCGCTTTGAATCTCCTCATCGGGAAAAAGTAAGGGGATAAGAGTATTGGAAAATTCTCGTCCCGTGGGTAATCCCGTTGGTTTAGTTTGTGAGATCCCAGACCCGACGAGGAATGATAGTTCGCGCTTATTGCTCAGAATTTCCTCGATGTTTATTCCGTCTTCGTTCTCGTTCATGTTTATTTTCGGCTTCTATCTAGTCTCTTTTAAAATCGGCAGTTTCATAGTTACTTCATTGACTCTTACTCTCCCGAATCCGTCTGGACACATCCTGGAGTGTGACTTGGTCTCCTTCCTTTCCTGCGATGATGTGATCTGACCACATCGAAAAATGAATATGTTCGAAGATCGCACTGATTAATGTTTTACCCCAAGGTCCTCCTTCTTGGGTTTGCGCTTGTATGCCCGTTTTATTGCATATAAACGCGAAATATGCAGGATTGGTAATGCTTCTGAATACATCCAGAAACTTTTTCTCATCTCCGATAATGTCCGCAATTATCTCTTTCTCTATCGGGATAAAAGTAGGATCGAAAGTGATGGGAAGATAAAGGCGCTCCGTTATGTTCTGAGAATAATTGGCGAAAAATTCCCTGACTCGCGATAGAGAATCGATTGTTGGATCAGTTCCGGATTTCTTTTGGAAGTAAATCCTTGAGCCAGACCAGAACTCGAATTTCTTACTTATATTAGTGGTATATACTTCGTCTCTGATAGTAATATCCAGAATACCACTGTTTATTTTAACCCCGAGATCGGTCCTCATACGGTCAGTCATGGATTCATAAATTCGGAGGAGTTTTTGATAGGGATTGCTCTCATCCTTCATGAGGTTCGCATAGACGAAATAAAATTTGACACATGCAATCAACGCATCAAAGAAATCTTGGATCTGTCTCTGCTTCTCCCGCAAATCATATTTTAATAGAACTTGGTTTAAGAAATGCTCTGTAGTTGGATTTACTAAGAATGACGACGAACCTTGTCTTTTCCAGAATCTAGGGTCATCCCCTTTTTTATCTTTCGTAAAAATGAAACATGAAGCAGAAACCACTTCTAGAATGAATAAGAATAAGCCGGGTGCTCCTATCTTGATTTCATACTTTTTTACGGTATCTTTCCATTCAATTGTTTTATTCCAGGTATAGATCCCTAAACAGCCGTCATTTCTCTTTGATTCTATTCCCTGGGTGATTACTTCGACTTGCTCTCGCGTAACACCTTTGATCTCGCCCCCGTTAGTAACACCGTAGATTATGAACCCGTGGCCATGAAATGACATTGCAGCTAAGTGTTGTGCAGTTGGTTTCTTCTCAGGTTCACTCACTTTCCAATCCAGGAATTCCAGTTCCAGTTGAGCAGATTCATCAATCAATTTCTTCAATTTGTCGATCTTTTCATTATCGGGGGAGCTAGATTTGATAATCGAGCTCAGTAACTCATCTGTGATCATAAAATCATCTAATTATATAGATCCGGGCTGTAAAAGATATGGTTTGGAGGGATAGGGAAGCCTTATAGATGCATTTCATAATTAATTTATCGCTTATGTTTAGTTTGGTGCATATTTAAACGCGATTCTTACTCACCGGTTGATCGGACCGAATCCGCGCTCGAACTGCACCAAGCTCTATTGCATCGATGATGGCAACCATGACGCCGAATGCTGCACCGATTTCTCCCCACGGCATCGTGAATAGCACGGGGAATGCTGGGATGAAGGGTAGTGGACCGATCAAGATACCTACCAGCAACCAACCGGTCAAGAAACCGATACCGAGGCCGATGAAGCCCCCGAGCGTGTCGTCGATGCCGGTGATGCTTGCCGTGATTCGCACCGAGCGTCGCTTGATAGAAGGAACCGGATGCTGCTGCAGCACTGCTCCGATGAATGCCGATGGCCGGGAAGTCGCGGCTGTTGCCATGATAGTTGCAGCTACTATGCCAGTTATACTTATTATCCAGGACAACACCGAGGTGATGTCTGCCGCTGCTATGATGGTCTCAATCGCCGGGGCGACGAGCCCGGCAACCTTGACTTGCACGTCGTGAAACGGTAACCCGGCAGTCATATGAGCATTGCCGAGTGCAGTAACGACCCGCGAAGGAGCGAGCTCCCTTCCCGATGCTGTCAAGCCGAGCAGCGCGTGGCCCTTGTCAAACCGGGTCATGGCAAAATATGCTTCCCGCGGGGCAATGGCAGTCATGTTTTGCGTCGCGGGGTATCGAGCGAGGGCACGGCCGATGCGCGCGGCGAGGTCAGTCGCGTTTGCAGTGGCAGGGAGTTGCAGCCGGAACAGCGTGGCATAATCGAGCGGATCCGCCGAGAACTTGAAGGTTGCATTGCATAGGCTGGTGGTGAGGTAGTTGGTACTTTGTCCCACGACCCACGCCGGGGCCGTGGTGTTCATCAAGCGCGTGGCATTGATAGCGGACATGATGTTGCCGAGCACGACCGCTCTATGGTCTTCCGTCGCAATGATCACAGCATCTTGGGCGAGCGACAACACGTCGGACAATCCATTGATGCCCTTGTCCTCGAGCAGGTGTGACCGGTACGGGTGAAACGATAGCGACACTGGATTCACGACCAGCGGGGACCCGCGGTGCCAGATCACGTCTTGCACGTAGTCATGGGCTGCCACGGCATCGAGCGTGGCTGCGACCGTGAAGCTCACTTCCCGGCCATAAATTAAGCAGCGGATCGAATCCCCCGGTTGCAACCGATATACGGTGCGGAGACGAGGATCACCGGTCACGATGTCGGGCGTGAAAGCAGTGGCGATCGATGGCACGATGCACGGCAAGTCTATCCGGTTCTCGCGCCACCACGCTAGCACCGAACCGATGTTGCCCCGAGCGGATGTAGAGACATCGCCGTGCACGGCCGCGATGCGTGCACCGGAGAAAAAGGCGGGTTTGCTGGTGTCGATGGCGACGAGCGATGCATTCCACGGGTTCCAGCGGTTGCCCGTCGTGTTAACACGGTCGAATTCAAGCGACCGATCGTTGTAAAACTCGAGAAGACACGGCCACGGATCATTTACCATGGCCATGGCATCGATCACGGTCCCGTTCGCGAGGTACGGGGCGAGGACGGCTGCAACGGCGGTACGATTCACCGGGAACCCGACGGTGCCATAATAACCGGGACTTATCCCGTCGATGTACGTTGAACCTGTCTGCCAATACTTGTTTTTCAGGAGGATATCCGCTCCGCGAAATGCCCCGCTGGTCGCTGCGAGATACGTCGCCCACGAGATGACCCCACAGCCCGTGATCTGATCGGACGCCGCGCTGCCGAATGCCGAGGTCAGTCCCATGGTCCAGGGAAAGCCTGGTATCACGTCGACATACGCCGCGATCTCCACATCGACCGCGACGCCGTCGAGCACGAGCCTTACCATGTCACCTGGCTGTTTTTGCAGCACCGGCTGCAGCTCGTCGCTCAAGATTATAGAGCGAACCGTGCCCAGCGTGTTCATGATGGTGTCCAAGCCCGCGTTAGCAGGTGCCGTGATCTTGTAATAACTGCCGGTATTGATAGCGAGGTAGGTCGACGGGTCGATAATGCCGACCTTGATACCGCTCATCCCTATCGGCAAGGTCTTCCATCCCGCACCATCGATAGTTTGGCCGAGGCTTGCCCAATTGTTTTTTGGATTTTCATGATTAATGGCGATCCGATACCGGCACGCGTTGGTAACGATCGCGGCGCTATCCACGGATGTGGTTGCCACGATACTAGCTATCTCAGCAGTCGAGTAGATCATGCGGTCATTTCCGAGGAACGAAGCAGGATCACCGAGCGCCACGTCACCTCCGGTGCTTGTCCTGGCGCCCAGTGCTGCACCGGTTTGCAAGCTGGCACTTACCACGAGTCCTGCCGTCACGCTTGCCCCGACCAGGACGGCTATACCCATCACGAGGAACTTGGGGCGATGGTTCAGCGTAGCAGAAATAGACCGCAATATGGCCGGTCGTTTCGCGTGCAATCGACGACGGATTCTCGGCACGACATACAAAACAAGTAAGATGGCCGAACCAAGAGCGATGCACGTCACGCTACTTGCGAGGAGCACGGGACCGAGCCATGGGAACGATGATCTCGCGTGGTGGTTCTGAAATTGCGATACTTGGAAGAGACCACCCACGACCACGAGGACAACACCGGCTATCAGTAATACGATCGATATCGACCGAGCACGATCTGTATCGTCTTCCGATAGTGCTGGTCTCAATTCACGTTGTTTCGCAGGTGCAACGCAAATCATGGATGCAAAGATGCTCGAAACCAAGCCTGCAACGACAAGGTTAATGGGCTCGATCCATGCGTTGCTGCTCGATAACCACGTGTTGGCGAGCTGCATGATGGATAATGCAAGGATCGCCTCGATCCCGACCGAGACCGCGACACGCGTGGCCAAGAATCGTTTCCAGTGATCCCGTCCCGAGGCTTGCAAGATTCGCTTGTAACGCTCGTCATTACGGCGGGCGTGATAGAGGATGATGATGACCGATATTGAAATCGGGATCATGAAAATCAAGGTGATAGTGGTGGTGAGCCACGTGATAGAGGCTTCCAGGTCCGCTGAGATGAATGTGTTGGCATAGAAAATGGCTTCTTGCAAATGGGGTCTCAAGAGCAGCACGATCGCACCTATCATGACGCTTAAAGTCGCGATCAGCGCCGAGAGCATCTGCGCAAGCCGCGAACCCTTAAGTGTCTTGATACTGAAGCCTGCGATGGATGCCGGGCGGCGAGATTTTTTCCCTTGAGCGCCGGACAGTTTTAACTGGACTAATTTCAAGGTCGATGTATCGCCGCTGCAAGATTGCCGTATCACTTCTGCATCACTTGCATCGACCGGCGTGGCGCGGGAATCCCATAACGCGAGTAATTGCCGCTTCTCGTCGTTGAGCCGTGCACGCAAGATAGGGAATGAACGCGCTTCGGTGCGCTGCATTTCGTTGTCGATGACGCGGAGGCAATCGGTGAGGAATGGGCGCCGTGCAAAAACGGGAGGCGGTATTTCGGATTGAACTGTGGATGGCAGTGGTGCAGGCAGGATAGCCGCGATCACGGCGCACGCGAAGATGCAAGCCTCATTTGATTCTTCCATGAAACCCGGGCGGCCGACAAGCGCGGCGACATGTGCGCGCCACGATGCGCGAGCAGCGGAAATAGGCGTCATCATGGTACAAACATCGGTGTAATGGTCATCGATGAGTCGTATCGAATCAATCGCCCGATCGGTGATGATGGCGGGACATGCCACGACATGTAATTGTTCCAGAACGGGAACGAACTCATTCACGTCAATGGATGCAGCAACATGCGCTAGCGATGGTTTTTTTAGCAGCTGGGCGATCATGTCCAGGATCATCGCTAATTTCGCGTGTGGTTCACCCGGAAACTTGTTCGGCGATTTCGCACGCTCGATAATCGCCGCGAGGAACGTGCGCGGGGCACTTTCTATGATGCGCTCGTCCTTGTCGATACGCTCGCCCGATTCGTTCATGTGATCGATTGCTGCTTCGAGTGCTTTTTTGAACGCATCGTGTTTCTCGACCTCCTGTCCAAACATGTCGATGGCCATGAGCAACCAGTCGTGGAGCTGCGCCTCAGCCCAGAGAAATCGCCGGTCTTTCGTCAAGCTATCGAGCAGAGCGGTGACGGTGCCATCCCATGCATTCCTCAAGTTTTGCGTTTTTTGCACGAACGTCAGGAGGGAAGGGACGATCGACGAGAGGCGAGGCGCAGCGTGGATCCCGGCTTGTACCGCGTCGTGGATCCGTTCAGTGATGATGACTTTCGCAGCTTCGAGCCACGGATGCTTGTCGCTTGCCGTGAACTGCATGAACGAGTGGATGTTTTTGCCGGTTATGGCACCATGAATAGCAATCGGCACGAACACGGTTCCCGCGCATGCCGCGAACATGGGAATCCCGGGTGGCAGCGTCTTGTCCACCTTGCACGTCAGTCGAAAAGTGAATGGCTGGATTCCAGGGAATTCCACGATGGATGTGGCATCCGGCGACGTCGTCGTCGTGATATAACTAATTGGATTTTGCTTGGGGCCGTGCGTACTGACGAAATCGGCGTGATCGATAACGATACCGCCGTTCCGAGCAATTCCTTGCAGGGCCGACAAAACTTCAAGGCGCGGGACAAGCTTGGCACCCGGATATTTGACGATGTCGGCCAACGTGAAGTCGAGCAAGTGCGTCGTTGCACGTCCAAGGATATCGCTCAGCACCGGGGTCAGCAAGTTTTCCTTGAAAATCATGGACATCAAGATTTCGCACGCGCGCTTGTTTAACTCGTCGCGACCATAGATACTGTCCTCTATGCGGAGAATGACCTGCTCACCGTCCAAGTACGCGCTGATGATGACTTGTTTATACCATATGCTCGTGCGGGATCCATCGATGACCGCGGTCTTGACGAGAAGTATACCGCTGCTATATTTTTTATCGAGCATCTCAATGATGGCATATGGCGGCGTTGAAGAAATATTGGTTCGGACTGGTATAATACAATTAGACCCCCTAAGTTCGTCTGATGTGAACGTTTTCTCTGGAACCTCGATACCTAGCCACTCCCCGGTCACGGCACATTGACACACATTTGCATCAATCACGAAGCTATCTTTCTCTATCATTTTCCGAGCGTGCAACTTCTGGCCAAGCGATGTCGCCGCGATCGTGTCTGAAGTACACGTGATTGCCCCCGAACGCTCTAGGTCGTCAATTATTTGCTGGAGGAAGTGTTGTTTTTGATGAACACGTCTGCACAACTCGCTGACGGCAATGTATCCGAGAACGTCGTTGGCGTCAAGTTTTCCCCCGTGATCATCAATAAAGTTTATAATGTCATTGAATAAATGCTTCCGCTCGAGCTTGTCAACTTGTTTGCCACTCTCCTTCTCCACGACATGCGTGGGGACCTCGATGACAGCCTTTCTCCATATGGTAGCGGATCCCACGATGATAAGCGTGTTTTTCGCCCGTGATAATGCGACCGTGATGCGATGCCTGTTCCGTGCAAACGTGGACGGGTCCGTTGTGGTCAAGTTCAATATCACGATGCCTGCTTCCCTTCCTTGGAACGCATCAACCGTTCCTGCCACGAGGTCATCGATCGTGAATACTTCCACATCGTCCTTGGAGAGTGGGTTCTTTTCGTTACCCGGAGAGACCTCGATAGAGATATGCCTTTCGAGGACCTCGTCGGCAATGGTACGCAATTGCTCGGTTTGGTCAGCATAAAGCGAGATGAGCATGATTTTTTGCTTCTGTTTTCGGTTGCGAACAAATTTTTGCACGATCTGGTCAAGTATATGCCGAGTCACCTTGAGTTCGTACCTATTGATAAGGGATGGGCTGCCCGGCGGATGGTATGCCTCGTTCACGATCCAGCCACCTGGAAGCTGCTCCACGGACGCTAGTGTTTTCTCTGGAGGCAGCAATTCTTGTGCAAAAGCGACCCGGAATCGGGATGTGTTGATCCATTGGATGTTCAAGTCGTTATAGTTGTACCGGGGCAAGAGGTGGTTGTTTTTGCAATATTTTACCGCGTTGGGCCTGTTAGCATCATCAATCCCGTGGACGAGCTGGAATTCTGCGGGGTACATGAAATTCACGAGCCGCATTATGAGGCCATGCATCCGATAGTTCACCATCAAGGCAGCTTTGATCTCCGCGGGTGCTTCCTGGTAAAGCTTCTTGAAGTACGACTCCGCGAACAAGGAAGCAAATTCTTCGTTCATTTTTTTCATCGCTTCATCTTGCTCGTCATAAGGAATCTCCCGGAACAGCGACGGTAGTTGGAACACGCGCTTGACTCCTTGCTCCCCTTCATTGACCTTGCCCTCCATGAACAAGTCCTTGACGAACATCAGAAGGTTGCCTTCGTCATAATTCGACCGTCGTAAGATGGTCACCAACGATGACCAATCCGGGTTCGTTTTTTTGTGAACGAAATTGCACCCTTCGAGCTCGTTCCCGAACGCGACGAATGCCAACTCGATCGGATTGCTCGGCGAATCCCCGGGCATTCGATTCTCGACTGTACTGTTCATGATATTTCGCCATCGAGGGATGGTCATGGTATATAAGGAAAAATTATGCGCCTCCCTCACGGCGCTCTAAGCGGCGCTGTGCGCGTTCCTTCGCATCTTCCACTCCTTGCTCAATCAAGCGCTGGATGATGAAAGGCGTGTTCTGCCGCACCACGATCCGCGATGCGCGTGGCAAGCTGTCCCGGCCATCGTACATGATGTACCCGGCGAGTTTCGAGCATTTCATCCACAGCGGAACTACGATACTATACATGCGGTGTGGCGGGTCGAGCACGAAATCGACGAGCACGGTCACCCCGGCGGCGTTCCCGTATTGCTCCATGGCAATCCAACCAATAACCGCGCCGCCGGGGGTTCGAATATCGAGGAAGGTCGTATTTAGAAGGGAGTAAATCCGCCCTAGCGCTGATTTCGCAAGGCGCTGGCCATCAGCGAATTCCTTGATCGCGAGGCGCGACCTGAAGGCGAGCTGGCGAATCTCGCCGCGAGATTCCAGCGCGGCTATCTTGGTGACCAGCGACGCTGCGATCGCGTCGTCGTCCGGATCGACCTGGACGAGCACGATGCCACGCGCCGGGCGGCCATCGGTCTTGTAGCGAGCGGGGAGCGTGATCGTGGTCGAAAATGACTTGGAATCGATGTTCTCGGGCGAGCGGGATGGCTCCCAGGGGTCGGGGTCGCATACCGGGCACCAAATGCCATCCTCGACTTGCGCGGGGGTCGCGCTGAACTCGTGCCCGCGTTCGCAGCGCCATCGCAGCGGCACGTAGTCATCGGTGTACGCGGGCGACAAGAGCTCTCCCCCGAGCAACCAGGCGGCTTCCTCGAGGAAGGAGTACCGTTCCTCCTGGTCTATCGTCATCCTGGTTACCTTCGGCCGTCCAAGCTCGCATTCCGTGCACCAGCGTCCCTTCGATACTTTTACTAGCGATAGATGGAACTCGTGCCCGTGGCTGCAGCGCCACGCGAGTGACGCGTGGCTATTCGTGTACTCGGATGACAAGCAGCTGCCGCCTCGGTCGGCAGCGATGGCTCTTGCCTTCTCGATGCCTGGCGTCTTCTTTGCCGTGCGGGGTTTGGAATACGAGCAGTAAGGGCACCACGACCCGCCGATCACGTTTTTTGGTTTCGAGTACCATTCGTGCCCGTTCGCGCATCGCCATAGGAGCGGGGTCACGGTCCCCTCGTAAACAGTCGATAAACATTCACCATCATGGTCTATCGCAAACACCCGCATGTCCTCGATCGTGTACTTGAGCGGCCGACCGATGGGCTCGTTTGGATTGGTGCACGTGGGGCACCACGATCCTTGAATCACGCTTCTTGCCTCTGCAGACCACACGTGCCCCCGGCAGCAGCACCACGATGCCGCGCCGTGCGCGCCGGTGCGATCCCAATCAAGACATTCCCCGCCGCGCTCCTTTGCGATCGACCGGAGCCTCTCGATGGTGAGCCGCTTGGCTTGCCTCGCGCATATAGGGCACCAAGTACCATGGCGGACAACATTATTTACCGTCGCATACCACCGATGACCGAGGGCGCATTCCCACTTGATGCTTGCAGAAGTAGTCGTGTAAGAAGCGGTCACGCATCGACCACCTCGACGCTTGGCGACATCTCGCGTGGTTTCCAAGGAGATTGACCCTTGTTTTTTCATACAAAATCTTTCTGGCGATCCTTCAGCATTTTTTACAATAAAGCATGTCTCATGCATATTTCACCCGCTTATACTATAAAAATTTTTCCTTAAATATTTCTAATATGAATTCTTGCGTTCATGCATGTTTATGCATGGAAATTAGCGATTCTAATGGTATTTGATATATTCTTGGGGAAAATGATTCATGGAAACGTGACCTTCGTGAAAAAGGTTCATGCATTCGGGGAATAAGTGAAAATCCTTGCCGTTTTTTCCGTCAACATCCGTCCTTTTTGTTCGCATGAGGCTTTCGCATCACACGGACAAACCCTTGACCGTTCAATCAACAGCATTTTCACGAAGCACGTGCTGATCAGCGATGAATCAATTATTTAAAGTGAAAAGCTTAGGATAATACAATGGATGAATGGAGCATCGTGCATGCCTGGTTGACAACTACCCATCGCAAGCACGATTTCGATTTGTCGATGCATGTCGCCATTCATTTTCCGAGATCCCGGTGAGCAAGCCAATAATGACCGAAAAAGGCTGTCTTGACCCGTTATTGATGGATTCGGGTATGCTCGCACTCCATGGGCATTCCAAGATGTCTGCCAAAGTGACCATTCTTCCAACTAATGGATTTAAAGGTCAATTCAACGGTTTAAAACAATTATGCAATCCCTGGATTGATCTAATACAATATTATTGCCCCCGGCATGGCATCGAGGGAATCCAAGGGATCGGGACGAACACATTTCCACCGGCTTTGAATAGGTTCCTGGAATTCGAAAGGAATATTCATCAAAAACAAGAGGAATGGGGAATATCATGAATCGGAAAAACAAGATTTCTTCGGGGAATGAATATAAGAACGTGAAGATGGCCATGATGGCCATCGCACTATTGAGCATTACCATGATGTGGTCGGCGTACCGTGCCGATTCGAACAAGCAATACGAGAAAAGCATCATCGTCGGGGTTTCCCGGAATCCAATTGTGATCAATGGGAATGCCCAGCTCGACGCGTTCTGCGCTGGCAACGGGACTGATGGCTCGCTGGCCCACCCGCACGTGATCGTAAACATGACATTCGCGTCCGAGAGCAGCGCCATCCAGGTATCGAACACGAACCGTGTTCTCTGGCTCGTGAACTGCGCGCCTGCTGGGATCGTGTTGCATAACGTCACGACGGTCTCGGTGATGGACTGCAATGGCAGCTTGTCCGCGACGAACTCGACCGGCCTCTGGGTGCAAGGATGCATTCTCAGCAGGATCATCCTCACCAACGTGTCGCTGCCGGTGATTGTCGACTGTAACATAACGGCGGGGGACGTCTATCGGTTGTGCGAATTTTACCGGGTGGACCACGCATCGATATCCGGTATGAGGATGACCGGGGCGCTAGGGATCCACGCCTTTTACTTGGAAGGGGTGACGAATAGCACGTGGACTAATTGCACGCTAACGACGTTCACCACGGGCTTCTACATCTTCTCGTCGAGCTACAACAACGTGACTAATTGCTCGATCCTGGATATCGGCACGATCATGGATTACTTTTCAACTGAACCGAACCGGGGACACGCGATCTATGAATCGGGGTACTCCACGGGCAATGTATTCACGAACAACAACATCCAGGAGCATCGTGCAGTCATGGGCACGATCGTCACGCTCGCCATCGTGGTCGCCGCGGGTTGCACCGCGGCCGGGATCGCCATAGGCGTGGCGAGAAAGCCGCGGTCAGCGTTCAAGAAAAAACTCGATGCGGGCGAGACCATCATCCGCACCGCGCGGGCGCGGCTCCTCGCTGGAGGCACCAGCGAGAATGGATTCTTGGCATTGACTGACCGCAAGATCGCGTTCACGTCGCCTGGCCACGACGTGGCCGCGTGGCTCGGCCAAGTGACCGGGGCGACGGCGACCGGGAACACGCTGTCGATCACCACGGATAAAACGAGCACCAAGATCGACGTGGCGCACGCTCTGGATTGGGCTGAAGCCATCACCAGGAAGATCAAGGAATGACCATGCAAAACAATATTTTTCTTTTTTTCGTTATATCATGGCGGGGACAACTGGGAGGAGAAAGACATAATTATCATCCTATTTTCATTTCGCCTCAATTTTCTTTTAAATATGTTTTTTTCGAGGACATTCCGACCACTTCAAATCATAAGGATTCGATGTTCATCTGAAAATGAAATAGAGGAGATATCTCCATGCAGCAAACAATAAACCAACTAGCGATTATTGCAATATCACATCTACAACTTCACAAGTATATGGCGGACCAGAGGCGGTTCACCTTCTCCGTTATCTCGGCATCGTTCACGTGCAAGAAATCGACAGCCGTGATCCTGCAAGGATCGCAAGCAGACACGTCGCGGATAGCGGAGGACGTGCTGTTGCTGTTTCCCCCGGCCACCGTGGCGCGGGCTGCCGATAATGGCAAGAATATGACCACACGCGGCACGCGGGTCATCTATATCCCGGATATCGAGAAAAATCTGGACATACTCTCGCTTCTCCAGCAATGGACCGATGGCGCGGGCTTGGTGATCGCGGGAGAACGGGTCACCGTGCTAGTAACGTGCCAGGACGTGCAGTCCATCCCGCCCCGGTTTCACTGGCTCCACGACATCGCGTGGGTGTTACCAGTGCGATCCGAACCGCCTCGACCGGGCACGGAAACGCTCGCTTCCCAACCAGAATTCGCTGCCGTGCATGCCGCGCTCGAAGGTTGTATGAAGCGTGGATTACAGGTAAACATCCCGTTCCGGGCGGAGATCGCGCCGGTGTTGAATCCTGGTACAAAGTCTAGCGAGCAAGAATGCAACCGGATGCTCACGCTGATCGAGAGCATCGCGCTGCTGCGGCATCGATCCCGGGATATTTACACGATCACGACCGGGAATGAAG
>Ga0315277_10004690_pt1 | contig 18148 bp, 14 predicted proteins | sample YL17G05_15_MG_FD_203695 | JGI IMG/M metagenome (GOLD analysis project Ga0315277, IMG submission 203695) | Sediment microbial communities from Yellowstone Lake, YNP, Wyoming, USA - YL17G05_15 | ecosystem: Environmental > Aquatic > Freshwater > Lake > Sediment | place: USA: Wyoming | collected...
GAGCTATGGGCCCCTGAAAAACATCTAAAAAGAATATATTACTTACCAACCTCATTAGTCAAGATTTTTTTCGATTTATTACCTAAGCTCTTTTTTGACTTTTTTCACTATTCATACGTCTTAGAAGAGACTTTTTTGAGACAGAGACTCACTTCCTCATCAGTTTATGAAGTATAACTGTCAGCTCCTCTGCCTTTTCTTTTTCACCTTTGCCCCAGGCAATTTTAACCTCTTCCTTCAATCTCCTGATCTGGTCAGATTTCTTCTTCTGCTCTATCTTTCTGATATAATCCCCCAGCATAAGCTCCGGCTCAGCCAGCCCTAAGTCCAGGGTGGATATCTCCGATATAAGTTCTTTCAACTTTTGAGCTTGGGTTTTATCGATCAGGGCTGAGGGCGAGACTTTTCCGGCTGCTTCAAAAAGATTCAGGATCATCTCAAATAATTCTGCATTTTCTGGAAAATAGAAATCCTCCTTGCTTAGCCTGTCCCTGGTCAGAGGAATTAATCTATTCTCATCTATCAAGATTTTTAAAAGCTCCCTTTCTAATTTATGCGGCCCTTTAAGCTTCTCTTCTGGCAAGACTTTGGAGCGCTCCTCTTTTCTGCCTATACCTTTGATTGCATCCAGGATGATTTTTTCGTTTACCTTGAAAGCTTGAACAGCTTTATTTATGAAAAGGTCTTTCCAGAGCTGGTTTTTTATCCGGCTGGCAGTTTCGGCTAATTCCTTGATTATTCCCTCCTGCTCCTTCATAGGCAGGGAATTGAATTCCGCAGGCAAAGAGTCCTTTTTATAATCGATAAAGCTCTTGGCCTCTCTCAACTTCTGAGCTATTCCTTTTAGATTGTGCTTCCTGACAAAACTATCCGGATCTTCCCCTGAGGGTAAGACCACTATCATCATCTCCATTTCTGAGTCAAAAAGAAGGTCCGCGCTGCGGAATACGGCAGATTCCCCTGCCCGGTCTGAATCGAACAGGAGATAGACTCTCTCCGCATAACGCGAAAGGAGCCGGGCTTGATCTTGCGTAAAGGAGGTTCCCAGAGGAGCGACCACGTTCTTTATGCCGGATTGATACAGGCTGATTAAATCGATATACCCTTCTACCAGCACGGCTGCTTTTTTGTCCCGGATCAGATCCTTTGAAAGATTAAGACCATAGAGGATTTTCCCTTTGTGATATATGGGAGATTCAGGCGAATTTAAGTATTTTGGCTCATCCTTCTCCTGGATGATCCTTCCTCCAAATCCCACGATCTTCTGGCTTAAATTAAATATAGGAAAGGTCACCCGGTCTCTGAACCGGTCATACCACCCGGCTTTTTTCTCTTTTTCCACCACCAGACCAGCGGACAAAAGGATTTCGGGTTTCAGACCCTTCTCTTTCGAGAACCTGATCAGTCCCTCCCACTCTGCAGGAGCATAACCTAAGGAGAAAACCTCTACAGTTTCTGAGGTAAATCCACGACTTTGAAGATAATCCTTTGCTTTTTTGCTATGTTTCAGAGAATCTCGAAAATACTCGTTAGCCACCTGATTGGCATAAAAAAGCTGGTCTAAAGTTTCTGTAGCCTTCTGGTCTGAAGTTTTTTTGGGAAGAGAGATATTAGCCCTCTTAGCCAGTAGTTTCAGAGCTTCAAAGAAGCTAAGTTTCTCGTGCTCCATCAGGAAAGTATAGACATTCCCGCCCTTTCCGCATCCAAAGCAGTGATAGATCTGCCTTTCCTGGCTAACAGAAAAAGAAGGTGTCTTCTCCGGATGAAAGGGGCACAAAGCCGTATAGCTCTTTCCTTTTTTCTTTAGAGGCAAATATTCGGAGATGACTTCAACGATGTCGTTAGCCTCCCTCACCTGATTGATCAGCTCATCCGGAATGAAATTTGACATATTTGCGGTTTGTAGGGGTTCAAAATTTTGCACCCCTACGGCTCCTGGTAAACCTGAAGGTTTACACTCCTAAAATTGGCATCGTCGGGCATAAAGCCCGACGCTACAATCTTTTCCCCTCTCTTTTCCAGGGAGAGGGTCAGGGAGAGGTTCTGTCTTTTCTTTTATCCAGACCTTTATGCAGTGCTAAAGCCTTGCCCTACATTTTCTTTTATTGGATATTCGTCATTCGTAATTCGTCATTTTTATTTATATTCCTTCAACGTCATCACTGTCCCAGCCGCATTATCAGAATATTTGACCATAAGATTTGGTTTATTTTTCTGATAAAAAAGCTCAACCTCCTTACCGGCAACTTTCATCTTGACCTTGTTACAGAGGAACTCTCCTGAAGGGACTTTAACTTTTTCAGGTTTCAGCACCTCGATCTCTACTGGAAAACTGGTTGCGGATATGGGAGATACATCTTTGAACGTAAACTTAGCCCCTTCTTTAAGAGTTAAAGCTCTCAGGAGCAAAACTATTTCCTCGTTATCGTATCCATCCTTCGGAAAATCTATGTCTGTCTCTTTATTTCCCTGAGGAGTCTCCAGCTTGACTTTTACCTTATCCGCAAGATAGATGGCTTGAACTTTGATAAACATCTGGGGAGTCATTATCATCCGTTCTAAAATCAAGGGTTTAAGATTCCCCTGATTGATTATCAGGCTCACGCTGTCAAAGGTGTTCTGACCCTGATAACCAGTCAGTGTTGCCACCCTTATCTGATAGGCTTTACTTTTTTCAAAAAGAGTATCGATTATCAGATAATCTTGACTCCCCACCAACTCATCTTTATACCTGATCTCATAGGAAAACTTTTCTCCATTTTTCCAGTTGGGATTCTTTATCAAGAGCTGGCTTGAACTAATGCTGAAAAAGACAAGAGTTAAAAGTAAACTAAAGATTATTACTTTCTTCATATTTAATACTCTCCGTTAAAAGGTTTAATTCAAGATCAAAGGCTCAGTTAAATTTTCCGTTTTCACCTCCAGTCTTTTTTTGAATGTGATTAGTAAAAAAACTAAAATCAGATATCCGAGGATAGCATAAGCTGGTAAGACCCCGAACATCATATATTTCAGGAGAAATTGAGCTAATTTCAATCTTTGAAAATACATAATGAATAAGACCGTCCCATCCACCAGCTCATGGTAGAGAATGGCAAGGACAAAAAACAAAGCAAGTTTTATCCAGCTTTTATCTTTGTACCAGAAATATACCCCCACTCCAACCAAAGCTCCCATAATCGCATGTATCTGAATAGCTAAGAACCTCTCATAAATCCCCATCCAGGTAACAAAGGCAAGGAAAAGATTAAGTCCAAATATCCTGCCGAGCTTGGGAAATAAAATAGACAGCAACAGGGTAAAAGCCTCACCTACTCCATAACCCAAACCAGCCCAGAAGCCAAAAGCTAAGGCACTTGAGCCTTTCTGAAAGAATCTTTTGACCTGGTCTCTGAAGACCCAGAGAGTGATAAGCAGAACTAAAAGCTTAGCCAGCTCTTCCCAGAAATTATTATCCATCTGGACTACAAAGGTAACAAACCAGAAATTATTTTTCCAGAAAACCATCTGCACTTCCCAGTGCTTGCGGAAGATAAACAGTGGAAAGAAAATAAACCCTACCCAGTAAGAGAAAAGCCAGATCTTGATAGGTAGAGTTTTAATCTCGGATACTTTCCTCAAAACCAGAAAAACAATCACCGGACACAGGATACAAATAAGAAGAACCATCCCCAGGATAGGACTTGTTATCAGCTTGACCATTTTTTAATTTTCCCCTTCTTTTAAGTTCTGGTAAACCTGAAGGTTTACACTCCAAAGCCACTTTCGTCCCGCCAGAGGCGGGACGCTACGATCGTTTCCCATCTTACGTCTTACTTATTCTTTCAATTTTACAATCGTCACACCTGCACCCCCTTCTTCTAACGTACCCATCCTGGTCTCTTTTACCCGATGATGTCCAGTGAGAAACTTCCCTATCTTTTCCCTCAACGCTCCGGTTCCTTTGCCGTGAATTAAAACCACCTCAGATAATCCGGCTAAATAGGCATCGTCTAAATATTTATCCACCTTATCGATTGCCTCATCTGAGGTCAATCCTCTTAAATCTATTTCTGGCGAAATCTCCTTGACTGAATATAACTCATATTTAGTCGAGGATAAAGGCTCCTCTTTCTTTTTTCCCTTGACTAAAGACAGCTCGCTCTGTTCCACAGTATACGTAAAATTGCCGATCTTAAGCTTTACTTTACCTGCTCTGTCCGGCTCAGATAGAACCTCGCCTTCCATCTTTAAAGGCTCAATCCAGACCAAATCGCCGGGCTTTATTTGCTCCTTAACCACAGGAGCTTTTTCTTCTAAATTCCCTAATTCCTCTTCTAAGCCCTTTTTCGTTTGCTGCAGATAGGTGTGAGCTTGCTTTATAATCTCCTTTTGAGCCTTAGTGCTTTTAAGCTCGGAGATGAGATGTTCGATCTCCACCCTGGTCTTTTCCACCAGCTCTCTTGATTCCCTGAGTGCTTTGGTCTTAAGCTCCTTTTGACTTGACTCAAATTTTTTTAATCTATCCTGATAGAGATTCAAAAGCTCATCTGAGACTTTTTTTTGCTCCTCTATTGCTTTTCTATTCTCCCTTACTATTTTCAGATTTCCCTCCAGCTCCTCTAAAAGCAGACTCAGATCCTTTTCCTTGGTGCCTAAAAGCTCAAAAGATTTCTGGATTATGTTCTCTGGCATACCCAGCCTTCTGGCGATTTCTATTCCGTAACTTCCCCCCGGGTAACCGATCTGGAACCTGTAAGTGGGCTTAAGGCTTTCCTTGTCAAATTCCAGAGAAGCGTTTTCCACCTCTGGATAGATCTGAGCTAAGGTTTTCAAAACCCCCTGGTGAGTGGTTATCACCGTTCTTACTTTTTTCTGAATTAGGTTTGTAACGATTGCTTCTCCTAAAGCTACTCCTTCTTTTGGATCAGTGCCTGAACCTAATTCATCTAAGAGGACCAAGCTGCTTTCATCTGCTTCTTTTAAAGCTTTGATTATCTGACCCATATGAGAGGAAAAAGTGGATAAGGACATCTCTATGGACTGCTCATCACCTATGTCTGCGAAGACCTGCTTGAAAATCGGAAGGGTGGAGCCGAGTTCTGCTGGTATATGAAGCCCGGCTTGAGCCAGCAGGGCTGTGATTCCTATGGTCTTTAAAGCTACAGTCTTTCCACCGGTATTAGGCCCGGTGATGATCAAAACGCTGAATTTTTTACCCAAATCTAAAGAAAGGGGAACAATCTCTTCCTTGGATAACATACCGGAAAGAGATAAAATAGGATGACGGGCATCTTTAAGATTAAGATACCCCTCAGCATTAAACCTTGGCTCGTTCCCCTTGCACTCTAAGGACAAAAGCGCTTTGGAATATATGAAATCCAACTCTGCTATTACCTCTAAAGAAATCTGAAGGTCCTCAATATCTTTTCTGATCAGGGAAGTCAATTCCTTTAAAATCTTCTCTATCTCATTTTTCTCCTCAAGCTCCAATTCCCTTTGTTTGTTGTTCAACTCCACCACTGGCAAAGGCTCGACAAAAAGAGTAGCCCCGGAACTGGAGCGATCATGCACGATCCCTTTGCTTTTGTGAAACTCCTCTGCTGGAAGGGAGACCACATACCTCCCCTCCCTTAAAGTAACGATCTCCTCTTGTGTCTCCCTTTTTTTTATTTTTAAAAGACCTTGTAGTTTCTCCAAAATCTTGTTTCGATTGGTATTCTTTCCCTGTCTGATCGAAAAAAGAGAGGAGGTGGCATTATCTTTTATCTCGCCTGAGGAATCTATGGCCTTATTTATAGCTTTGGACAGCTCGTCGAATCGTTTGAGCTTGGAAATCAGAGAGGTCATCTGTGGATATTTTTTTTCTTTTTCCTGGATGAATTTGAGGAGCAGCCGGCAGAGTTTGAGCATCTCCTCGATCTTCAGAAACTCTCTCGGCTCTAAATATCCTCCGATCCTTTCAGCTTTTTTAAAAGAACCGGAAAGGTCTGGGATTGAATAAAGAGGGAACTTCTCCTCGAACTGCAAGATCTCTTTTAACTCGGTTGTATCCTTCTGCCATTTTGAGATAAGTTCCTGTTCCGTGATTGGAAAAAGAGAAGCTGCTTTTTTCTTACCTAATTCCGATAAGCACTTAGACTCCAAAATCCTTTTAATCTTATCAAATTCCAAAACTCTAAGAGTATGTTCGTCCAAAGAAGGCTCAAAGGTTAAAGAGTTCAAGGGTTAAAGGGTTGAATCCAGCTTTATAAGGATAAACTTTTAAACTCCTAAACTTGTTCTGACTGTTTTTCTATTTATTCCCTTTTCCGAAATATTCGTCCAGGTCCTGGGCAATTATCTCTGCTCGATTCGTTCTCTTGGGAGGAGTTCTGCCCAGAGATTCCCAGGGGCTTTTGACCCCTTCTGGCGACTCCTGTTTTAAAGCTACTTTGAGCTTGTCCACAAAAGAGGTGCTCTGTGGATGGAGAAAAACAGATTCCTGATAGATCAGGGGAATCGAACCCCGGATTATAGGACCCAAAGTAGAGGTGTCGATCTTATTGGTCAGGCTCAGAGGCAGAGGCGGAAAGATTAAGAGGATCAGAACAAATCCTAAAACTATCCATCCCTGAAAGAAGCCAAAGATTATGCCACCGAACTTGTCTATCTTACCCAGCGGGTTTAATGAAGCCACTTTGTAAAACAGAAAAGCCAGAAGCTTGACTACCAGGTAAACTATTGCAAAAAGGAAGATCAAGCTGAAAAAGGAGACCACAACTGGCGAGACTTTCATATTGGACAAAACCCTCAAGGTAACTTTGTCCACATAGTTGACCGAAACGATCACCCCCAACAAAAGCCCGATGGTTCCCATAATCCCGCTGAAGAGTCCCCTTTTGGAGCCGATGAAGATCGCCACCAAAAGCAAAGCGATTAAAACGTAATCAATCCAGTTCATTCTTCCCTCCTTTCATTTCAAAATTTTCCTTTTTAAGAATCCTACTAAAGTTTTTAACATGTCACTTTTTCCCTTTATATCTTCTATTAATTTCACAATTCTTTCAGGTTTAATAGTCAAAAGCTCGTGTAATTCACTAGCATCATTAGATAAGCCATACTTGGAAATGTCTATTTGTCTTTCTATTGCCGCTTTTAAGACCCATTCTTCTAATCTCGGGCATAAAACAATCAAATAGTTTTTATTTTTTTCATCATAAAAGAGTCCAATTTGATTGTCATTTGAAAGATGTTTTAATGCTTCAAAATAACTTGGTGGGTTACTTCCGGGATCTTCATCTACTAATCCTACGGAATTTGTGTTATTCCTCAGTTTATTACAAACTTTTCCTTTGTCGCCAGCATGACGTATCTCTTGCCTAGGTAAACCGAGTGTTTTTACCAAGATTTTGTCGGGGTTACATTCCACATATATCATTCTTTCTCCGTGAATTCGTCAAGGTTAAAAAATATGCTCTCATCGCGGTCAAGAGTTTCAGACATCTCTTTTTCAGTGAGTAGTCTAACCTTCGTCTGATAATCCTCAAAATAGGTAATGAAAATTCTAATATCCTCCTTCCGGGCTTTTGCTAATACTGGGAGAAGGAAATATGGATTATGGGTTGAGATAAAGTATTGATTGGTCTTATCCAGAGCTATTCTCTCAGCCAAGAATTTAGTATAATACGGAAAAGCATGAGCTTCAGGTTCTTCGAAAATGATAATAGAATCTTTGTTTGTCTCTATCGCTGCAAGGTGAAAAATAATTCTCAGTAAGGTATCAGAAACCAGAGATAAAGGAAGAGAAATTATTACATCTTCTTTCTCTTTTTGTATTGCTATTTCCTGCTCCTGAGGTTTTAAGACAATCTTAAGACCATACTCACTAAATATATCAACCACTAATTTTCTCAAAGCTCTATTAGTTTGAATAGCAAATAAAAGATTTTCCCCTTTTGGCGGAAGTAGGAAACTATATTCCTGTCTAGTAAATTTATCTCCTAAGGCAAATCTATAAAATTTGAACGGCGAATTTCCTGAGCCTCCTGAACTACCTCCAAGATTGTAACCATAATTAAAATCAAAATGGAAAATCTTTTTCTCTTTATCACCCCCGCTTCCAATAAACATCTGATCTGAAAACTTTATTTCATAATAATAATCATCTGCAGTAATCATTATTTTTTCACTTAACTCCAGGTCATTAAAAAGGTTTGCATAGTTATTTCCAAATCTGACCAAGTCTCCGATCTTTCCATACATATAAGAAAAAAACCCAATACTTTCTAGGATATTAGATTTCCCTGCATTTGGCTTACCTATAAAGATATTTATTTTCTTGCAATCCAGATGAAGATGTTTTATCGATTTAAAGTTTTGAATGTTTAAACTTTTTATCATTATTTAACCCTCCTTAAGTCAGAGTATTTGAGTTCAAGTAAAAACTCCTTTTGTAAACCATAATTTAATCCTCCACCAGAGCTTTGCAAGTTATTTTTTTACTTTCAGAAAGAAAATTAGGCCAAGGTTTGTGCATGAGGTCACCGAAGAGCCTGCACTGCGGGGCAGGGAGCTCCGCCTACGAGGGTTTATAAGTTTGGGTAGGGTGTCTCACGGCACCGATAAAGAACAGGCAAGGATGCCTGTTCCACCTTTTTTTTCAACTGTAAACCAGTCCGAGAAGCGGATCTATAGGAAAGGCTCCCGCTACAAAAGGAGCAGAATCTGCATCACCAGACCAGATAGAATGGGCACACTGAGATTATCATCTATCGGAATACTCAGGGCTTCAACTGCAGTTGCGACCAATGCCCCGATGGCTCCGATCCAGAAAGGTAAACCTGGAAGCACCAGAGCAATCAGAAGGCAGACAGATAAAAAAGCCAGACTTCCCTCTAAGCTTTTTTTCTCTATTTTAGTCCTGCCATAAACCCTCCCCACCAGGGCGGCTGCAATATCTCCGAGGATGACATAAACAATAGCCGCTATGGCAACTTTTTTGTCAAAGAAAAGTATAGATAAAGCAGAAGCGGAAAGTATGTGACTTGAGCCGGTCAGGGAGTAGCTTTCATGTTCTCTTAAAATGGGACCCAAAAACCAGTTAAAAAAATTGGCTAAAGGAAGTTTCCTCAGCCTGATTATGTCGACCAGGATCGAACCAAGGGCAAGAGGGACGAGCACCAGAAGAGCTATCTTCTTGGGAAGAAGATAATATCCTATCGGAATGGCTAAAGCGAATAGATGAATACCTTTTCTTTTGAACTCGTTATAAAGAGATATTTCCAAGGATTTTTCAAAAAGACTATTACAAATTGTTTTGGTAAGTCAGACATTCCTGTGGCTACGTGGCTATGCCTCCGTAGGACAGGCTTGCTCTCTGACAGCAAAGAACAGATAAGAATGTCTGTTCTACCATTTCTTTCTGGAAAGCTAAAGTTTTTTTACTTTCCAGGTAAAAGCTTAAACTTCTTAACTAACTTTTCGTTACTCCAGATCTGCTGACCATCCCTTAATTTCTTTTGCCATTCCGCTCTGACTTTACCTGCCTTCTCTGTGGTCACCAAATTGTTGATCTTGTCCTTGTACAGTTCTACCGGAGAGTCGCTCCTTCTCTCCACCACTTTAATCAGATGATATCCCCAGTCCGACTTTACCGGTCCGCCGACCTCGTTTACCTTTAGCTGGGCTGCTGTCTTATAAAATTCAGGAGAGATGTCTTTATCGCTGATGAAACCTAAATCGTAGACTACGTCACGGATCTCCTTTTCTCCAGGATAATATTCCTTAGCCATCTCCACAAAATCTGCCCCGTCTTTGATCTTTTTCAATACCTCTTCTGCTTTAAGGGAATCACTGAAGATTATGTGATAGACGTGAATGGAGCTGTCCGGTGGAAACTGGTCCCGGTGCGCCAGATAATAGTCGTATACCTCAGCATCGGTGGGGATATATCCCAGCAGAACTCCCTCATCCAGCACCCTTTTTCGGGCCACTTTCACCCGGTAATCGTTTACCTCCTTAACATATTCGGGGAGAGTATCATATCCTCCTCTTCTCGCCGCCAGAACCAGAAGGTTAAAAAGGGAAATCTTATCCACCAGAAGTTTCTTTTCGTCTTCTAAGGTCAGGTCATCTTTTTGTAAATACTGTTTATATGGTCCTAATTCTCCTTTGTATTTTAAAAATTTTACGATATCCTGATTATCGATGCTCAGGACCCAGGGATCGCCATTGACCGAATCCGGGTTCTGGCTCAAAACCTCTTCATTGAAAACGTAATTGGCCTGTTTCTTCTGGTCCAAAATGTAGTCATCCGCTTTTTTCCTTTGCTTGTCTTTTACCAGACTGGATTTAATCCTGTCGATTAAATCCTTATTTAACTCCACCACCTCTGATGGTTTTTTATCCGTGTACTTCAGAATGTGATAACCGAATTTTGTCTTGAAAGGCTTGGAGATCTCATTTGGCTGAAGAGTCGAGAGCTGTTCCTCAAACTCCTTCAGCATCCTTCCCCTGGGAAGATACCCCAGCTCCCCCCCTTTTTCTCGGGTCCCATCTTCCTGGGAGTACTGCCTGGCTAAAGCCGCAAAATCCTCTCCATTCTTAGCTCTTTCGTAGATCGACTTGATCTTTTTAAGGGCTTTGGTCTCAGCCTGCTTTTCAGCCTGTTTTGCCTTTTTGGAGTTTCCTTTCTGTAAAGTATCAGTTTCTATTTTAATCAAGATATGGCTGACCTTAAACTGCTCTGGTTTGGTGAAAAGCTCCGCCAGGTTCTCATTATAGAAAACGGTTATCTCGCTATCCTGCACCTGAACCTTCTCGACTATCTCTTTTCGGAACAAGAGATCTAATAAGTGCTCGAGCGAATATTTTTCTTCCCGCTGTTTCCAGGCTTCATCCTTACTCACATCCAGTTTCTTGGCTTTTTGCTCCACTAACCTATCAGTGATCAGAGTCTCCAGGGCATTCCTCTTGGTCTTTTGTTCCTCAGCTTTATTATCTTTGGTAACGAAATTCAAGGACTCCAGTTTCTTTTTAAAATCCTCTTTGGTTATAATCTCTCCGTTTACCTTTGCCGCAATATCCTTATTCTTTGAGCTGAACAGAAAGGCATTAGAATTTGTTGTCAGGCTTAAGGAAAACAATCCCAAGGTGACCAGTTGAATAAATATTCTAGTTTTTTGCATATCCTCCTCTTGCTGTGAATATCTTTAGAGTTTTACTTTTAGAGACACTCGATAACTATTATCCAATTCTTTATGGTTTAAGAAAGCCAGATCAACGGCAAACTTTTTAAAGCTTAATCCTCCGCCCGCGCTGAAATTCCCTACATCAAACCCTATCCTGGCACTTACCCGCTTAAGATAGACAACCTCCCAGCCGTAATGCATATCCGCGGAGATATCCCCCTGCCAGTACTGGGCTGCATATTTTCTTCCCTCGAAATTTAACTCCGCTTCAGTCGAAAAGAGAAAATTAAAATCTTTGTACCCTTTATTCAGGCTGAACCCGGTCCTTAAAGATGGGGAGATCGTTTCACGAGTGCCATTGTCATAAGCCAATAAAGTGGAAACGGCATCTTTGAGATTTGCTCCTAAGCTTAAAAACTCGTATGGGCTATAAAGTAATCCTAAATCGATCCCCATTCCAAAAGCAGAATGATCGACTATATGGCGATAAATGATTTTGGCATTCCCTCCAAAAGAAAGCTTGGGATTCTTTTGTTTAGCAAAGGAGAAAGTCAAAAGGTAATCTGCATGCCCGGCTTCTTTTTTAACGTAAGGACGATTGGTGCTGCTTATCGGTTGTCCCGGGTTGGGAAGATCAGTTACTTTTATATCCCCACCACCCAGGCGCATCAGGCTTAATCCCAAAGTGGAGTTTTCAAGACGGTTATGTAAAGGGAGTGCCCAGGCTATGAAATCGTGATTTAAAAGGGAGCCGAAGGTCTCCGAATGCATAAAGACAAGCTCCTGAGAGGAAACTCTTGCCAGCCCGGCTGGATTCCAGTAAGTTGCGGTGGCATCATCAGAAATCGCCACAAAGGCACCACCCATACCTAATGCCCTTGCTCCAACTCCTAAATTCAGGAACTCCCCAGCATATTTCTCTGCGCTGGCATTATTGAAGATGAAAGATAGAATTAAGAGCAGAAAAAAGGATTTTCTTATCATACTTGACTAATAATAATTCCCTACACAGGCAGTGTCAACAAAATTCATTCTATTTTGTAGGGGCAGACCGGCGTGTCTGCCCTATAGATTCGGGTGAACACATAAGTTCGCCCCTACGTTTGAACCTTTAGAAAATCTCGATAAGAAAACCTTTTTTTTGTTTTTCCCTTCTTACGTCTTACGTCTCACTTCTTACTTCTTACTCTTTGTCTTTCCTTCCTCTTTTTTCTCTTTGGTTAGCTCATCCTTTTTCTTGAGATATTCCTCATAGCTCATAGTCTTATACCAGTCATTGCCCAGGTAAGAAAGTATATTAGTAAACTCATTGGTCTGGACATATCCCACTAAAGGAGAGATCTTCTCTGCGTTAGGCTCCAAAAACCAGATAGTGGGATACCCCCTCACTGCATACTTGGCGGCAAGCTCTCTTTCCGTGATGCTGGCTTTGTCAACCTGCAGTGTGTTTCTGGAATCCCCATTCACCTTTACGGTGATGAATTTATCTGCCAGGAGCTTTTTTACCCCCTCATCTGTAAAGGTCAAGGCATTCATTCTCTTGCAGTAGCCACACCAGTCAGTATAGAAAAAAACCATTACTTTTTTTCCATCTTTTTTGGCTTGCTCTAACCCCTGGTCATACCTTTGCCAGTTGATGATTGATGGGTTATCTTTTGGGGGAGCAGGTTTCTGGGAGAAAGCTTTTAGGCTTAAGGTGAAGAAAAACAGAACTGTGAGTAGGAAAAACTTTTTTGTAATTTTCGACATAATCTCTCCTTGAAGAAACAGGTTCAAATATAATTTTTACGGGGAAGGTAAGTCATACGTTTGTTTTGACCTCAAACCCTTTTGAAAAGGGCTTTTCTGACCTTCTTCCAGACCAGAAATAAGGTCAGAAATATGAAAAGAAAGAACGATATAATCTTAATCCAGTTAGGAATTAACTCTGCTCCCTGTCCAATCCTTGCCTGAGGTGCAAGATTTATAAAATCATATAACCAGTTTAAACCTAAGCCCAGGATTAAAGTAACGACCATTATGCTTAAGATATAAAGGAACAATGACCTTCTGCCTAAGAATTTCCCGACAGCAACCATTGTAGTTACGTTAGTTGCCGGACCACTTAGAAGCAAAACCAGAGCCGCACCGGGCGATACCCCTTTCAAAAGCAGAGCTGCGGCAATGGGCGTGGCTGAAGTGGAGCAAATGTAGAGCGGAATCCCGATTGCCAGCATTCCTAACATCGGGACAATCCCTTTACCTGCAAAATTTGCCAGGATGAAACTCTCCGGAATTAAAGTGGAGATCAAAGCAGCCAGAACATACCCGATCATTATGTAGACCACTATGTCCCCGAAAAAATCCAGGAAACTATAATTAAACGAATCCTTGAGCCTTTTGAGGAGATTCTTATCTGGCAATTTTTCTTTTGATTTTTCGTTTCCATATTCACACTCACAACAGTTATCCTTTGCTGGGGCAATTTTCAGATTATCTTTCCTCCCGAATATTTTCTCGGACATTCCCGCGGTAATCGAGGTTATGATAGCAGCTATCGGTCGGATAATAGTCATCACAGGGTCCAGAAGAGCATAAGAGATGGAAATCGAGTCAACCCCCGTTTCCGGAGTCGAAATCAGGAACGCAACTGTTGCCTCCTGGCTGGCACCCTCTTTTCGCAGAGAGATCGCCGCAGGAATCACACCGCAGGAACACAAAGGCAATGGCGCGCCGATAAGTGCCGCTTTGAGAATCGACTTGAAATTACTTCCACCTAAATGCTGAGCTAATCTTTTGCTGGAGATAAACTCGTGAATCAAACCAGCAATCAGGAAGCCGGCCAGAAGGTAGAAAGAAGAATCATTGACGATTTTGAAAAGCTCGTGAAAGAAGGTTGAGAGCATATTTCTAACTTCTGTAGTTTATGGATATGTCATTGCGAGGAGTCTACTTGGACGACGAAGTCCCGCCTTTGGCGGGACTTCGACCTACGGTCTCGCAATGACGGCCTTTTCGTAGGGGCAGACCTATGTGTCTGCCCTTATAACCTGGGCGAACACGCAGGTTCGCCCCTACATTTTCACGCTCACGAGACACAAACAACGGTTACGTTGTTTAGATTTTTCATCCGTCATTCTTCATCAGTCATCCGTCATTCTTCGTTCACATAAACCACTTCTTCGTATGATGCACCACATCCCCGAACTTGCGCATAAACTCCATATCTTCTTCAGAAAGCGGACCGTCTTGAAGTGACGCAAGGTTTTCCTCGAGCTCTTTTGAGTTTCGAGGCGATGTCAAGCATACATCCACATTAGGATTTGAAAGCACAAACCTGTAGCACATACCGGGGGTAGGAATGCGTCCATCTTTGGGCCAATTTTTATGTTTTCTGATCAGATAGGTCCAACGTGTAGCTGTATAGCTTATCACTCCAGGATTATGTTGAGCAAGATAAGGAAATATATCCTGTTCTGCCCAGCGGTGAGCCGCATTATATCTCATCATTATGAAATCCAGTGCTCCTTCTGCACAAAGTTTTCCTGCGAACTTCCTGTTATGAGTGGAGATACCCACCCCCTTGACCTTTCCTTGTTCTCTTAAACGATAAAGCTCTTCCCTGACCTTTTCAGGAAAATGCTTTTCCTTGGTCACGCCTAAGAAAAGAAAACAATCAATATAATCAGTTCTCAACTGCCTGAGCCTTTTCTCTAAAGTGCGCTTTGGACTCCCATGCCCGAGAAGGTTGGGCGGTCCCGTGGCAATAACATACTTCTCCCGATTGTGCCTTAAAACATCCCGCAGAGCATGATCATCTGGTTGTCGATGCCAAAAAAGAAGAAAAAGTTTATCCCCTCATCCACAGCCTTGTAAATAGCCTCCTTACCCGGACGGTAAGTAGCAGAAAGCCCCAAACGGTGGACTTTGAGACCGCTTTTGCCGAGGGAGGTGTGGGTAAAAGATTGGGTCATATTTTATCTTTCCGTCGTAATACGGTAGACCCAGGTTGCCCTCAACCTGGGTCTGCCCCACCTTGAGGGCAAGGTGGGAATACCAACTAATTAGTCTTTGCAGACCTATTCAGGTAATTATCCATCTTGTCAGTCAAATAAGATAGAATTTCAACCAGAATGTTCTTGGCTATTCTTACCTCATATCTTTCCGAAGTTAAACTATGTGAACCCGTGTCTGAAATAAGACCTGAAAAACCGTTAAGCATATTTTTCTCTTTATCAGAAATGAAATCTATTTTCCTGAAATAATCTAGTGCTTCTCCCATCTGTCCTCTATCTGTCCATTTTGGTATCTCTTTGCCCGTTCTATCGCGAATCGTAAGTGCAATTTCGCGTAACGATTGTTCATATATATTTCGAATAAATCCAATGCCTCTCGAATAACTAAACTTAGAACCCGGTTCTTCAATCTCAATATCAATACTTTCCAATGCCTCTGTTAATTCTGTGCTGAATCTCAAATCTTTATACTTAGTTATGAGTCTGTTCTTATCTTGGTTAATCTCTGAGCTAACACCTTTGAGTTCTTTTCTAACCAGCTCAAATCTTGCCTTTTTCAATGCATCCTTCAGCTTTAATACTAAATCACTTGAATTAGCAATTAAATCGTCCGTTGGTAGTACCTGCGACCTGTTTAGACTCTGCTTTTCTGGAAAAGTACCAAGCAACCTAGCCATAGTCACAATAGGCTCTTCTAGAGCCAATTTTCTTTCCGCCTCTTCCTTCTTCTTTCTTAAGGCACACGTCTCACTAATACACAATTGATATTTATAAATCATCAATTCAAGAATCTTGAGGTTGTCCTCAGAATATCGATATAGTTCGTACAACAGTACCTGATATATGCAATAAAAGATCTTGTAATTAATTGGATTAACAGAAGTGTAATCTTTCAACCTGGAGGAAAATCCATTAAAGGCCTCGTCTATCTTATTTGCTCTTATATAAACCATAAAAGCGTAGTCACAGAGTTGCTCCAATAACGCCCTTATGCTCGAGAACCTAGGTGACAGTGAACTTTTGTCTGGTGCATCCTCGGGAAGAGGTAAAATGAAACTATGACCCACTAATCTCCAAAAAAAATCCTTACCACTTTGCGTATTGATTTTTGATTCCAACTGAAGTAGTAGGTCGACATGCTCATTACCAAATTCAGCTTCTATCACGTCAGGATTAATCGATTTTTTCCGTCTATAAAATCTAGCCGATGCCGGAGCGGGTTCTAAAATGTACCTAATCTTGTCAGCTATGTCTTTGTTCTGCACAATCTTGCCACTTTGTACTGTTCATTATTGAAGGCGAGGAAACCTCTCCCCTACATTTCTTTTTTGCGACCCTGAAAGGGTCGCGCTACGAAAGATTCCCATCCCTTCGCCCCACGGGTGACCATACAGTAAACGGATTGCTTCACCCCCTGCGGGGATTCGCAATGACAATTCCGAGAGTATGCGATGCGTCTCTACTTTGCATTCTGCGACAGGTAAAGATTCTCCTCACCTAACAAATGGTTCAGCTTTTCCAGAAGCTCTCTGGAAAGCTGGATTTTATCTTTGGCTTTTACTCTTATCTCCTCAAACTCAGTCAGGTAATGCACTATCACCTGCGATTCACCCGGGTGAAAGCTTAAAATCTCTTTGAGCTTATTGGAAAAACCCTCCTGCATATCAATGGAGAAAACCTTAAGGTGTAAAACCGGGTTCAACTCATGATAAATCTTGCTCAAAAGGTAAATCTCCGAGGCAATCAGCTTGGGCTTTTCCTGCTCTTTGGTCGAAGCCCTGCCGTAAATCAAAACCATCGCATCCGGCTTCAAAATCTTTTTATTCTTCTCAAAACAATCAGAGAATATGACGACCTCGACTGTGCCCAGGAAATCCTCCAGCGTGACAAAAGCCATCTGCTTCCCTTTTTTGTCGATATTCAGCTTCAGATTGGTAACCAGCCCGCCTAAGCTTACCATCTGCCCATCCCTTACCCCTTCCAGACTTTGAGTAGTCTGGTTAGCAAAAGATTTCAGCTCTAATTCAAACCTGGAAAGCGGATGCCCGGAAACGTAAAACCCCAACACTTCCTTTTCTTTAGAAAGAATCTCCGCAATATGCCATTTGGGCACCTCAGGAAGATTTGGCTCCATCTCAGATTTACCATCAACGGTATTCTGGCCGAAAAGGGAAGTCTGACCGTTGGCTTTCTCTTTCTGAAAAGTTTCTCCATAACTTAAAGCGTTGTCAACTGAAGCCATAAGCTGTGCCCGGTGTCCTTCCAAGGAATCAAAAGCTCCTGCTTGAACAAAGCTCTCCAAAGCTCTTTTGTTCAATTTCCTGGCATCCACCTTCTGGCAGAAATCGAAAATCGATATGAATTTTCCATGCCTTTCCCTGGCAGAGATCATGACCTGTATGACCGATTCGCCTACGTTTTTAATCGCACCCAAACCAAACCTGATCTTTTTTCCTTCGACCTTGAAATTCCCGCTGCTTTCATTCACGTCCGGAGGCAAAAGCCCGGTCTTCATCCTTTTGCATTCGTCCATCAGAACGACTATGCGGTCTGTATCACCTATCTCTGAGGAAAGCGTGGCTGACATAAATTCCAGAGGATAATGAGCTTTTAAATAAGCAGTTTGGTAAGCCAGATAGGCATACCCCACGCTGTGGGCTTTATTGAAACCATACCTGCCGAAAGTGGCTATGAAATCGAAGATCTTATCCGATATCTTTTCATTTATCCCTTTTGATTTCGCGCCGGAGACAAATTCATCCCTCTGCTCAGCCATCACCTCTGCCTGCTTTTTGCCCATCGCTTTGCGAAGGATGTCTGCTTTGCCCAGAGTATACCCTGCAAGATCGCTGGCAATCCTCAAGACCTGTTCCTGATAAACAATTACACCATAAGTCTCCTTCAGGATCGGCTCCAGAAGCGGATGTTCATAGGCTATCTTTTTTCTACCTCTTTTACAATCGATATAATCATCGATCACGTAGCTATCTAAAGGTCCCGGAC
>Ga0315277_10004691_pt1 | contig 18141 bp, 15 predicted proteins | sample YL17G05_15_MG_FD_203695 | JGI IMG/M metagenome (GOLD analysis project Ga0315277, IMG submission 203695) | Sediment microbial communities from Yellowstone Lake, YNP, Wyoming, USA - YL17G05_15 | ecosystem: Environmental > Aquatic > Freshwater > Lake > Sediment | place: USA: Wyoming | collected...
GCTCTTGGTTTTGAAGTTCATGTCTACGAGGCGTTTCATAGGCACTTTGATCCACCTGTTGATGCTGCATGGGCGATATACGATAGGAAGAAAGCCGAAAAAGAGGTAGAAAAGAAAGTAGAAAGGATACTTATCGATCGCCTAGATGTACATGGTGACGTACTCGTAGCAACTAGTGTGCTACCAGGACTTCAAGAGAAGTACCCTGATGCAACGATCGACTGGCATGTACGTAGTGGTTATGACTTTGCTCTAAAGAACAATCCTCGCATACGAGAGATTATTCCTGGTCCTGTCGGCAATCTTGAAGCCCTACATAGGAAATACGATCTTGTAATTACTCCTGAACATCACATGAACTGGCATGCTCCAATGGCTGTAGTGCATTGTGAATGTGCTAAGGTAAAATTCCATGCTCCTGAGTTATGGCTCACAGAAGCAGAGCTAAATATAGCAGACCATCTAAAGAATCGAATATTGGTGGCTACACATGCTGGATGGTATTCACGCCAATGCTTCAACTTGACACCAGTACTTACGACTCTAAGACAAACTCATCCCGATCTCCTACAAGTAGACTTAGGTGTAGGCATTCCTAATGTCGAATACTTCAAAGGAACATTGCGACAGGTAGCAGCGTTGATGAAGTACGCCCGACTATATATTGGTATAGATACTGTGTTCATGCATATGGCTGTGGCTCTTGGTATACCAATGGCACTTGTTCTAGGTCCTACAGGACCAGAGACACAATATATCCCAAAGGCTGTCTTCATTCGCCCCTTTGTGAACCTCAATCCTGCTGAGCCACGAGAAGAGTTTAGAAATGGAATACAACTTACAGAGGAAGAAATACTAAGTACCATCAGGCAAGTATTGTTGCCAGATGGCACAGTTATTGCACCATAAATAGAGTATAATTACTAAAGCAGTAAGACCTACTGCTCCCAACAACGCCTGGATACCCAACCTATCCAGGCGTGTTTGTTAGGTAATTATTCTGGCTTGTCACCAATACCGATTCGATTCAATGGCTTCTGCAATACACCCATATCAGCAAGGCTTCCAAGTATGGAGGCTAATATGCTGAGGAATACTGTGCCATAAACCACATCAGTAGCAATAGGTAATGCACCCCCAGGTACAAATTCAATAGGAATTGTAACAAGGAGCACAATACCAATCCATCCGAAGATCGGTAACACATCACTATCAAGGTAGTGCATCAAGTACTCCCACTTGAACTCTTTCTTGACAAGTGACATGATAACCCCAAAGATAAAATCAATTAGGGTCAATAAGGCTAAGACTAGCAGCCTTCCATCCAGAGCAGCCCATAGCGCAACAAAATACTCGTTCATCTTTGTTTCTCCTTTTCCATGACATTTATTTGCAAGGCAGCAAGATGCTTACGTGCCTTGATTGGAGAAGTATGGCGCTTCAGAACTAGCCAACGTCCACCTCTCTTCACGAGAACCTCAAGAGCATTTTTAGGGTTTATTCTATATGGCATTATTTCTTCTTGCCTTTCTTTGCCTTGCTCTTTTTGGTAGTGCTCTTGGTAGAACCACTACACTTTGCCATTACTTCTTACCTCCTTTCTTCCACTTCTTTGCGTTGCGTGCAAAGTTAGCACGCTTCTTCTGAAGCGGAGTAGCCTTGGGATCGGCAAGAACTGAAGCAGCCTGACCTTGTACTGACTTACCAGCCTTCTTTGCAGAGGCAGTAAACTTACCTTTGTTCTCAGGCTTGATATAAATACTACTCTTGCCTTTCTTCTTAGGTTTGCTGGATTTCGCCATCTAAACATCCTCCTTTCTTCTCTCCATTATACTTATGCCTGCGTGTTAAATCTGTTCTTGCTACTGCATAAGACCATATCAAAACAGTTAGCAAAACAATAACTGGTGTTATCGCATAGTGCCTGAAGTCTTCTGTTAGTGATGGGTTATATATCGTGATTAGCGAGATAACCATCCATACAAGCATGGCTAATGCAGTGACTAACATAGTGGCTAATCTCAATTTTGACTTACCATTCTGGTACTCGGATATAGCACTAACAATAAACCCCAAGGCACATAGAGGAAACATGATAACTCGTAAATAGTCAATTAGCTCAAGTGTTGGGGTCATATTTAGTTCATCCTTCCAAAGAATATGGCTACAGCACTGGCGATCGTTGTGAACGCTGCCTGTGCCATTTGAAATAGAGTCATACGTTCTTGGAGTTTTCCAACTTCAATTTCAAGAAGTCTGACTCTCTCTTCCAAATCTACAGATTCTCCTCTATCGGTTCTACGATCATCCTCCAAACGACCCAATCTGTATGTTGTAGTGCCCCCATTATTAGACGATGCTGGTGAGTCAGTCATTTCTAAATCTCCTCATTCAGACAGATATTGTCTTCTACGACAAGGGTAACAATGGAGGTATGCCATGACCCTGATGTGTCACCATAGAATATTTGCGCTCTCCAGTTACCCTTCTGATCTATGTCGCCTAGCTCAGTAATATACTGAACCTTTCCATCCTTGCCATCTGTGACAGGAGTAAGCGATCTATCTATTAGAGTCTTATCTTTCTTCTCTAAGTGGAGTATGAGCCAGTCGTAGCCAGATATATCTGCTGGTGCTCCACTCTCTTTGATTGTGAATCGAAGTGGCGTTCCTATGTCTCCTACGTGTAAGTCTGCGGTCATATTACTACCTCCTTGGTTATTATATTATTATATACTACACTTTTGTCTACGCTTCTATCTAATACAACTGTTTTCTCTACTAGACGATCGAGAACTACATCCTTTAGCATAAAGTTTATGGGTATAGCTCTACCCTTGATGTATGCATGCTTGCTTGTAATTGCATCTGCCACTAATGGACCAGTCATGTAGGCATGGTAGGATGTACTTACTTCAATACCACCTACAACAAAAGCTGGCTTAGATGTTATAGCTGTATCCTGTCCTTGCATAAAAGCGTAGATACTAGTTACAGCAAGAGCCTGACCATAAATGAACGCATGTAGAGAAGTATTGCCAATATTGTTACCACGAATATAAGCGTGCTTAGAACTTACTGTGCTTGTTTGCCCTTTCAAGTAAGCATGCTTGTTTGCCCTTACTCCAGATATACCCTTCAAGTATGCATGCTTACTACTTACGTCCTGAATACCACCTCTAATATAGGCATGCTTGAATGAACGTAATACACCCTGAATGAAGGCATGTTTTATAGAACTTGTATAAGCTCTACCAGCCATATAAGCATGTTTGCTATCTACAGATTCACCTTCCCAATAGCCATTGATGTAGGCGTGCTTGATACTCTGAGTCTTAGCATCAGTAGCCATGAATACATGCTTAGATGTGACTACGTTGATACTGCCTACTATAAGAGCGTGTTTAGAAGCTACCGAACTGGAGGATCCTCTGATATATGCATGCTTGAGACTTAGTGAAGCTGCTTTCGCATTTAGGTAAGCATGCTTGCTAGTGATGGATGTAGCTTTACCAGCGATAAAGGCGTGAGTAGATGTAATCGCATAAGATTTACCAGAGATATAGGCATGCTTGGAATCTAGTGCTTCGCTCTTACCTTGAATGTACGCATGTGCAACACCTTGCGCCAGGGCTTTACCAGCGATATACGCATGTTTGAAAGTCGTACCAAGAACAGCAGTACCTTCCATGAAAGCATGCTTGCTAGAAATAGCATTGACACCACCAAGTATGTAAGCCTTCTTACTTGCTATCCCTACATTCTTTCCTTGAATGTAAGCCTTCTTAGAATCGCTAGCAGTAGCCCAACCAACTATGTAAGCATGCTTCAAGGTAGAGGCTGGTATAGCAGTGCCTTCCATGTACGCATGCTTGGAAGATAACGCTCGATTCTGTCCCTTCAAGTAAGCGTTTTTGCTCGATAACGCTTGATTTCTACCCTGAATATAAGCGTTCTTAGAAGCGCTTGCAGTGCTCTGTCCTTTGATGTACGCATGCTTCAGGGTAGATGAGTAGATCGGAATGCCCTCAATGTAGGCATGCTTAGATGTAACACTTGTAGCCTTACCACTCGTATACGAGTGCTTAGATGCTACTGAGGTTGCTTGACCTTTGAGGTATGCAGACTTTGAACCTTGAGCTTGCGCTTGACCCCTGATGTATCCTTTATAAGAGTCAACACCAAACGCTTGACCTCGTATGTATGCATGCTTAGTGTTCGTTGTCTCTTGCTTACCAACAATATAAGCATGTGCGCTCGATACTCCATGATCCAACCCACTCGTGAACGCATGCTTGTTTGTTTGTCCATAGGCTTGACCTCCTATATATGCATGCTTACTATCACTAGCCTGAAGAGCAGCACTAGCACCTTCCATATATGCATGAGCCGAAGTCTGTGCGGTGTTTTTACCAACTATGTAAGCTGGCTTACTACTAATAGCAGCAGCTTGACCTTTGATATATGCATGTTTTAGAGATGGCGTAGTTACAATAGACCCATGTATATACGAGTGTTTAGACGATAGTGTGCTAGATTTTCCTTGTATAAAAGCGTGCTTCACAGTAGGAGTAGGAATAAGCGAACCACGCAAATAAGCATGCTTGCTACTAAGCGCACTGGCTCGTCCATTTGCGTAGGCGTGCTTACTACTAGTAGTAGTAGCTGTACCTTTCATATAAGCATGTTTTACAGCAGGGGTAGGAACAAGACCACCTTTCAAGTAAGCATGCTTGACTGTTGGAGTAGCAAGAGCCATACCCTTCATGTAGGAGTGCTTTAGTGATGTTGTGCTAGCCCTACCCTGCATAAAGGCATGTTTGCTTGAAGATGTAGAGACAGCAACACTAGGAATTTCTAGGTTAGCCCATGAAACTCTTACATATCGGCTTGACGAGTTGGCTACACCTGTGCATCTAATACGAAGGTTGGTGTAGTCTGTAATCGCATCGGCCTCTGCACCTGTAAGAGTAAAACTCTGGTCAGCCCATCCTGTTGCGAGTGTTATTGACCGACTTGCACGAGAGGTTGTATTCTCAATAAGGTCAACAGTCAGGGTGATTGTTCCAGTGCCAGCCTTCTGAACACGCAAATGGACAATATGATTTACTGAACTCACAGGGTCAGTAAGAGTATTGACTCGAACCTCGCAAGCATCTGAGGTAGAGTTATTTAGCTGAATATAATCGGAGTCACTATAAGACACTTCATCCAAGTTACCCCAATGGGTTGCCCCACCACCTTGATCTGTCCACGCACCCCTTGTTATATCTGAAGTTGGATATCCATACTGTGCCATTAGCTTGCTCCTTCAATATACGCATGCTTAGAACCACTCACTGAGCCAGGAGTGATCGCATTGACAGGCATATATGCATGTTTCGAGGTTCGAGAGAATCCAGCAGCCCCTTCCATAAAGGCATGCTTTGAACTTGTAGGACTGGCAGGAGTAATTGCAGCCACAGGAATATAGGCATGTTTGGAAGTGCGAGTAAAGCCAGTTGCTCCTGCAATATAGGCATGCTTGTAACTGATTCCTTCTGCAAGCAGACCTTCCATATAAGCATGCTTGAATGTAGTTACATTAGTACCACCCTGAATATAGGCATGCTTGACCGATCTATAAACCCCATTTAGGTAAGCATGTTTAGAAGTAATTGTAGTAGCTTTACCACGTATGTAGGCTTGCTTGGAAGTACTATTAGCAAGATAGCCCACCATGAAGGCATGCTTGATTCCTGAAGCTGAAGCCTGTCCCTTCTCATAGGCATGCTTACTTGAAGTTGCTATAACTCCACCACGTAGGTAGGCATGCTTTAGGCTACTACTAGCAGCCTTACCTTGAATATAAGCATGCTTTACTGCTGGAGTGGAAGCAGCAGACCCTTTCATGTAAGCATGTTTAGAGGCGGTAGCTACTACACCACCTTTAGTGTAAGCATGCTTGGAGCTAGACCCTGTTGCTGAATTTGTTGCCATATACGCATGCTTGGAAGTTATGGTATTGAATCCTATTATGTTAGGAGGAACATACTCTAGCAATGTAATTGCTGGATCAATATTGGAATCTGTATAAACGATATGAAGTAGAGCCTCGTAGCAAAGAGGAAAATAGTCTACATGAGCATCACAATATCCAAATCTAAATAACAAACTATTTACATCAGAGGTAGTCCATCCACCACCAGGAGGAGATATACCTCTTTGTACATCCAAGACATGCATGCTGAATACTCTTGTTCCAGTTGGCAAACCCCATATTTCGTAGTTTGTACTACCTCTACGTACAAAGGCAGCAGCATAAGGTTGGTCTATAAAGTCATTCGTAGAACAACCAGCCTGACCAACCACAGAGATAATATTACTTACAGCAGTATCTTCAAATTGGACTTCACCATAGTAGTTACCTTCACCATACTGCATGACATATCCACCAGAACCACCTGTATAAGTGTTCCAAATACGCCACGCCAAACGAGTAGTACCATTGATAATATAACCATCTTCATCAGCTATCTGGCTACCAGCATTATGAGTTCCATCTGCATTGGGCCACAGCGCAACACAATTATGCTGTCCAATAGGATAGTCTCCAGAGGTTTCGCTTACTACAACATCATCAAGATATAATATAAAGCCATTTGTTGTAGCATCAAGTCCATATCCTTGTTGGTAGAAGTCATAGTCTGAAACAGATAGCACTTCAGTATGCTGTGGAGCAGCAATACCATTTACTTGTAGATCATATTTTCCAGTTGTGGTAGAAACATCAATTTTGAAATCTACTCTATGCCAAGCGTTATTAGTAATGGCGAAATCAGGAGAGGAACCACTTGTTCCACCTGTCCCATACCAATATAGTTTATGCGTTGTTTTATTAATCCTTATTTGAAATTGAGGATAGCCACCAGTAGTAGAGTGAGCACTGAACAAAGCAAGGGCTGTATTTGTTGCCAATATGTCAATATTAGTTGTGTATATATAGAATGAACCAACAAGAACATCGGGATTTACGCCACTCCACCACGACTCTTGCCCACCACAAACAAGTGTCCTAGTACCCGATCCTGTAATTTTGCAAGCATCGTTTCCAGAATGGACTATATCGTGGACAATCTCATACCCTGTGTCACTAGACCAACTTTCAAAGTCATAGCAAAAATGTATAGTAGCCATTAGATTACCCCCACAATCGTGATACGCATGCGTAAATCATTGTAATTGGTAATAAGGGCTACCTCAGTAGAAGTAAGATTAGTATGGAAATCTTGTATGGTAGAAGATAATGCCTTCTGCTCTGTATGAATGACTGTAGAGCCTTGCCTAAGTTCACACTTTACTATGCATCCACTACCATTTAGCAGTTTTGCTCTCCAATGTACGTAGTGGCTACCAGTAGGATAAATAGTCTCGTACACGAGATTAGATAGAGTTACCTCAAAGTAAGCATCAGCAACAGCATTGTCGTACCATACATAGGTATCATCACTACTGTCACGTACAGACACAAATAATGAGCCGCTAGTACCTGTCTCTCTCTTCCAGGAGCCAGCAGTAACATCATTGTCTGGTACTAGTCTTTCTCCAGCAGCCCATAGATATGCATGCTTACTTCCTCTTTCAGTTACACCACCTCTAGTGTATGCATGCTTATAAGCTCTTATGCCACCACGAGTATAGGCATGCTTTACTGATGCAGATGCTCCTAAGACACCAGAAATATAGGCATGCTTTGTAGTCTCTGCCTTCCCATATATATAAGCGTGCTTGCTAGTCTTTACCTCCGCTCCACCAGTAATAGCTCCAACAAGCAAGACTGCTCTAGTGATTTCTGGATCAGCATTTCCTAGCCCACTCATGTATGCATGCTTACTAGAAGTTGGAGCACCACCTCCTGCAATATAAGCATGCTTGACACTACTGGTCTTACCAAGACCATTTGTATATGCATGCTTAGATGTACTGGAAGGAAGTGCGGGATTGATAGATGTATAATAAAGTAAATTACCAGTAGCCTTATAGTATAGAATATTTATTTTGCCAGACTGGTACTCAAAGTTATAAGCCCATTCACATGTGACACTATTGAATGTAGTACTTCCATCTATCAAAGTATCGTTTATCCAATTGCTACCATCATGACATATCCACCTGAGATACGCATTGGTATAATCAGTATAGATCATATAGCGCCTATTGTTGTACATTGACCAAGTAGGCTCTCCTACTCGAATAGTACCAATTTGAACGCTATTCTCCCAAACATATGAACTACTATCTTCACCATATCTATATGAAGCGCTACCTGAAGTAGTTGTAGACCTATAACTATAGTAACCAGTATACGATGTTTCAGTTCCCCACGAGCCAGAAGTTCTTACGCGATAATAGATAGTGCCAGGACCAGAACGATAAGTAATTTCTATATCGTTGCTAGCTTTTAGTATAATGCTTGGATAAGTGTAATCTGTTGTAGCTCCTGTAGATACTGCTTCTGGTGTTAGCCAAGATGCTCCAACTTTATTTGTATAATATATTCTGCTATAAGTAGTGCCCATATTGGCTGTTCTTTGCACATATACAACATGAGGCTTACTATTAGAATCAATTGCAATAGAGCAAGAACCACCAGTAGTCTGATCGGCTGCCAAGGATGCTGCTTGTTCCCATGCGCTCCAACTATCACTAGAAGTATCTAGCTTAGCATAAGATACATCTCTTGTTGCTGCTGTTTGACCAGACTCTAAGACAACATGAATATAGCCAGACCCATCAATGGCTGCCCCAATTCCATAAATGCTATAAGCTCCACCAAATATAGTTGTATTTGAAACTGCTGTAAGCGGAGAAAAAGAAGTCCCACCATCTGTAGACTTATAGATATTTAGATTAGCAAGACCAGTATCTGCAACAAATATATATATGTTCCCACCACTTGTGGTAACAATACAAGTCTGACCATATATATATCCAGTGCCAAGGTAAACAGCCATTTCTAATCCTTATCTATCGTAATAGCTTCATACTGATAACTACAACTTGGACAATTAGTAAACCATTCATCTACTTGTCTTTGTCTATCGAATATATGTGGTGGCACAGGCTGACAAAGCTTATCCCAAACATACTTTTCCTTTGTACTATATAGAAGACAAGGCACAGTACCATCATCATGCTTCTTATCTAGGAAGGGACATCTTTGATCGAAGGTATCCATATCTCCATGTGGGGTTTTATCTGTGCAGATACCATGTCCAGGTACATAAATCCAATAACATCTCTTACCATAAACGTCTACCATGCCATTGAACGACCCCCTGTACAAAAGAATACCAAGAATCTTTAGGATAGGCAGCTCGCTTTCTAGTGATTCAATAGACCAATTCCGAACACTGGCAAGCATATCAGTATCCCAAGGATTATTCTGTCTACCATCAGTTGAACGTGGATAGCCACAGCACTCGCCACATTGATTACATTCTCCTTTTCTAATATGCATAGTGTTCTCCTTATGTAACCGAAACTACAGTAACTCTAATCCGCAAATCGGTATATCCACTAATACTTGCTATCTCACCAGCAGTCAACGTGTGGTTGAACTCATGGACTTCACTATCAGATAGGGTCTGTTCACTGGAAACAATTACAGTAGAGCCATCTCTAAGCTCGCATTTCAATACCATTACCTGTGCTCCTGCTTTCCTTGTTGCTCTCCAAGATAGAACATGGATGCCAGAAACGACACCAGATATAGATGTAAGACCTACCTCAAAATAGTCATTAGGCATAGCATGATGAAACCATGCATAAGTACTATCACTCTCATCAGCTAGTGAAGAATATAGTGGAGTGCTACTAGATTCATTCATCCACGATCCTACAGTTAAATCAGAAACAGGAATTAGAGCTAATGAGTCGCCATCTAAGTACGCATGTTTGCTTGTAGATGCATTGACCATTAGCTTTACATAGGTCTTGTAATTTATCCTGTCAGTAATCCAATACTCAAATCCTCCCCTATCGAGTTTGGACATTGCTTCTCGGAATGGGCGATCTACAATCTGTTGCTCAAAACTTCCTGTATTTGGAGCCTTAGAGATAGTCAGGTCATCAAAGAACACATCATTAGCTGTGGGATTAGCTGTGTTGGTATTATTACTTACAAGCTCTACGACAAAGAACGATGGACTTGATGCAGGAGTAAAGGTATCAGTAAGCTGCTCCCATGTTTCAGCAGCACTACCACTAGTAGTTGTCCGATCAGACTGCCCTGGCTGCTTGATAACTATCTGAGGATTAGTTCCTGCGTAGCTAGCTCCCCTATTACAGTATATGGAAACAGTTGTAGAAATAGCAGTACATGGCACAATTATTTGCCTACGTCCTGCATCTTCAAACTTCATACTCTTATAGCCAGTACGCTTGGTAACTGCATCGTGGATAATATCGCTATACTGAATAGGACCACGAGACTTCTTACCAGATGTAGCTGGTCTTGAAAGACCAAATAAGTCTTCAGTGGCTTCTGATGTACCAGTAATCGTTTTTATCTGTGACCAAGGAGACAAATGAAATATATCCCAAGGAATATCTATTCCCTGAGACAATAGTTTAGGCACGAATGATGCTGGATATGCATTTGAGTTAGCACCAACAGAGACACTAGTACTTCTATTTGTGTAATTTCCAAAGAATGAGTTATAGTTTTCTGTATAACTAGATTCTGCTGGATTACTCCACAGTCCAGAGGAACAAGCAGTAATAATGCAGTTATACACTAGTGTCTTTGTAGCAGTTCCTATTGTGTCATTGGCGATTCCATAATGGCATCCCATAAATAAACAGTTCTTTATCGTGTTGCCTCTTGAGTAATAATTTCTCACACCAGAATTTAGACTGGTAAAGATACAATCCTCAACTAAGTTAGAACCAGTATAGCCAGCATTGTATTGAAACCAAACACCATAGCCATTAGAAGAATTTCTAGTACCCATAAACATGCATCGTCTAACAGTACTATTTGTGACAAAATAAAGGTCTACAGACTGGTAGAAGCCTCCCACAGATGGAGCAAATATACAATCTTCTATGACAATATTATCTGCCTGAGTAGTAACACGAATACCATAATTGTATATATCACAATAGAATCCTCTAAAGGTACGATAACTCATCGTACCACCTGTTATGAGTGTGCTTCTAGTAACAGTTTGATCGTTATCAGAGCCAGTTAGACGTACTAGCCCACCAATTCCATCAGTGTTAGCGCCACTTATATCAGCAATATAGGTAATGATATGACTGGAGTCAGTACCAGTGACATCCATCGTTAGAAGCTCACGATAAGTTCCTGGTCCTACGTAAACTGTATCTCCTGCTACTATCGGAGTATCTTCTACTCCATTAAGAGTCAGCTTACGATTAGCCCATGACAAGCCATTATTACTATCGCTTCCACCTTTACCTACATACCTAGTAGTCATACATCACCTAACTAATATTGAGAAAATCAAACCAGCAACCACAAGAACCAGAGGTAGCAGTATTATTGGAAACCAATTCAAGAAATGTCAGTTCTGGTGGATCAGGAAAGTACAGAAATGATTGGAGAAGATTCCAGTTCTGTGCACTTCCAGTATCAGTGACAGTTACATCACTATGCCCTGGACGTTTTATAACCATCTGTGGAAGTGTTCCAGCATAGTCAGGACCTCTATACACATATACAGCAAATGTGCTAGAACCACTTGTAGGTATATAAAACTGTGCCCTTCCAGCATCTTCAAGATACAAAGAGTACCCTCCATCATAATACTGATCGTCTGAAATCAAATATCCCTGGTACTGAACAGGACCCCATGATTTCTTACTCTCTGTAGTTGGTCTTGTTATCCCATATATATCTTCAGTTGGAGTGGAAGTACCAGTCTTTCTTCGATAATTAGTTACATCTCTTGGATAATATGGATTCCAAGGAATATCAAATCCCTGAATTAGTTTCTTTTGTTCTGTAGCAACCGCAGTAGAAATCGAGTGAGAGCCAGTAGATACATTAGCATTTCTATCAGTCTGATTTCCCAAAACATTATTGTAGTCTTCTATAAGATGGCCACTAAAACTCGAACAAAGCCCATTCAAGCCACCAGTAATTATGGAGTTATAAATATATGCTGGATATGTAGCACTACCATTGCTTTGATATACATTATAGTAAGAGCCTTCTACCCAACAATTTTTGATTACCAATCCACCATAGTTGTTTGAGTAGATACCATAGTAGCCACTTCCGATAAGTATGCAGTCTTCAATAACACTGTTGGTACTATTTATCAGACTACTATGACTAATGAATATACCATTTGTACCAGATGCCTGATTGCAAGTCATAAAAACACAGCGTCTAACAGTAATATAAGAACCACTACCACTAATATATAGACCACTACCAAATGAATCTCCAAAAAAGCAATCTTCAATAATCATATAAGTAGCAGCATCAATAGAAAACGCTAGATTACAAAGATCGACAGCCAATCCCCTGAAGGTACGATAACTCTTACCACTACTGTAAATTCCAAATCCTCTGGTGTTTGTTGTATCATTGTCCGAGCCAGTAATTCTTACGTATCCACCTGAGCCAGAAGTATGCTCCCCTGTAATATCACCAATATAAGTAATAGGAAGACCAGAGCTACCAGATACATCAATAGTAGGGGATTCTCTATATACACCAGGAGCAATATATATAATATCTCCTGCTACGACAGGTGTATCTTCTACTCCATTGATGGTCAGCTTTCTATTAGCCCAACTCAGACCATCATTACTATTATTGCCACCAGGACCAACATATCTAATAGTCATAGTATCCTTATAAACAAAAACGCCTAAGCTATGCCTAGGCGTGTTGAAAGAATAATAAGAGCGTCACAAACCATTTGACATCCTACTTTCTACACGCCAGAATTTATGGCAAAGACCGATGCTAGATCGGCTTATCTAATCTCTGGCTAGTCAAATGGCTAGCTGTCTAATTTGTATCTAAGTGACGTTCTACAATCTATAAATCTCGCAAAGTTGTATGTATCTTCTCACCTTCAAGGTCACGAACTTCTGTCCATACACTACCAGCGCCATCAACCCAAGCAATATATACCTTGTCCCCAACAACAGAACCAATACCTTGCTTGACTGAGGAAACATCTGGCTCACCAAACATAGAGAACCTTGCTTCTCGTGCTTGATAGTAACCTTGACATGATTTTGGCGGGAGAGCATTGATAGTCACATTCAAGTGACGAATACATAGACCGACCATCTTTAGGTCTTCTGCGTATAGACGATCAATCAGCTTTTGCCAAGATGATTTCTCGTTTGGTATGGGTGGTTCTTCTCTAAACATCTCTCCATTAGAGAGCAAAGCCATCCATCCTAGAAAAGGAATGTTTTGAGGTAACATGTTTATATCCTAAGCGCCTCGAAAGGCGTAATCGAATAGAATCCTGTATTTTTGAGTAACTCCTGCCACATTTCTGAATGGTCATGATGCATTGGGTACAAATCTTGCTGCCCCCAATTAGCATGATAGAACAACTTACCACCAGGAATGAGCATATTTCCAAGCGCATGAATGGTTGTCACAAGATCATCGAATGGCATGTGCTCAAAGACATCTATAGCAAATGCAGCTTGAAACTTTCTCGTATCCGAGAGCCATTCATCACCAACGACCTCGAAGTCACCCATCTTTGTTCTAATCTCTTTCTGTGCTTTCTTGTATCTATAGTCAATGAACTTTTGTAGAACAGGATTGACCTCAACAGCTAGCACATTGTTACGCTGGATGCAAAGCTGAAGAGCCATCGTTCCTATTCCAGAACCAATCTCGATGATATTCTTATTACGCAATCCAATGTACCCTCTACGTAGCATTCCGAAATCTGGCACAGCATTCCAATGAAGTAACTCAATTACGTAGGGAAGTCCTGAGTTAGGAGCACGATATGTCGCACGCTCAGCATCATCACCCTTTACTTCTAGTGTCTTCCAGTATTCTCCAAAAGTAGAGGCGCTGCCTTCTTCGTATAACTTCTTGGCTTCTTTTTCTGGCTTCTCAAAGAACTCAGAGATCATTTTGATGGCTTCATTGGGGCTATACAGGGTGTAATTCAAGCCACGTCCTTCGTAGGTTAGCCTAAACTGAGCATGCCCCATTGCAGCTAGGGCATAGTGTCCACTTATGGTTGAAAAGTCACAAAAGATAGGGAAGCCTAGCTCTTTAGCTTTGAGACAAAACATTAGGTCTTCAGACGTGCCTCCTGATTCATACTCGAACCAGGGTCCCTTCATGGTCTCTAGGACTGAACGATGAATAAGCATAGCGCCAGTAGCTACAGCATCCACTTCTCGTAAGCCATCGTCAATTTCATCAATAGCTATCGCACCATCCTTCATGGGTATTCCATGCCTTTGTAAGAAGTCATAGGTTTCATCACGCATGGGTGTCCATCTTGGTTCAGTACGACCAAATTCATCTACATCATCTTCGCACTTCATAAAAGCAAATGGATCATGGTGTTCGCCACGATGAAAATACAATGCCCCCACGATCGGTTTCTTATACGCTAAAAGTCGCTGCCCTATATTGTGAATATGCTCCATATCAGAGTCAAGCATGAGGAGCCATTCAGGATTATCTTTATGCTCAAAGAATGATTGGACTATTCTGTCACGATTGCGGTCTACTCTGTGACCACCAGCTTGAAAGTAGCCACAGAATAGACCAGCTTCGCCCAGGCTAGTCATGATACGATCACGATTGTCTACAAATTCAGGAAAATAGAATCTCTCCCTTGGTATCCCTACGTAAATCTTACCAGTTCCTTCGCCTATTTCCATTAGCACCTTTCTACTAGCTATAGGTTAGTGCCAAGCCCAAATCAAAGGAGGTCTTTGCGCCTACAGATTGAGGCGTGGCTGAAAGAGCGATATAGTAATAGTGGACAGTTTCAGCAGTCTGGTTGCTCAGGGCAAGAGTCTCACCAGTGTTGTCACCACCAGTATTACCAGTATCGTCATTGATAATAGTCCACCCTGCCAAACCTGATACACGCTCACAGGCATAAGCTGTGATACCTACAGCCTCGTTGGTCACAACAGCACCATCAAAGGTGTAGAAACGTGCAGCACTTAGGGCTACAGATGAAGCATCGGTGAACTTTACTCGGAAGGTACATTCTGTATCTGCGAGGTTTGTGGTATTGAGGGTAGTAGTGCCACCACCCTTGTCGAACTGAGTGCCTGAAACATACTTGACGTTCTTGCAGTGGTTGGTCCCACATTGGTCTGTGCCAGGATCGCCATTACCACTGTGAGTACCAGTTTGATATTCTCCTACAGTAACAGGAATGGTCAGGTCAGTAGCACTACCAGCGAAGACAAGAGTATTGCCTACGCCTGAGTCCATCCAAGCAGGGGTGTTTGCATAAATTTCCCAAGTAAAAGTAGCCATCTTATTTCTCCTTATAAAAGATAGTTTGATTGAGTTGGACGTTCCATTGTCACTGTCTGCATGACAATGATTGATGCTCGATGGCTAATCTACATTCTACGTTCTATTATACACTAACCCTAAACCAGTCGAATACTGCAACAGAGTCATCATACCCAACAGGATAAAATATCTTGTCTATCCCTATGCCAATAGAACCCATCGTGAAGCCAAGACTACTAGTATGATATAACTCTGTCCACGCTCTACCATCATCACTATAATAGAATCTAAAGGTTGAACCATCATAGCCTATACGCAAATACATTTTGTTACCATTGAACTCAATATCAGCTAGATGCTCAGCCCAAGTGTTAGGATCAGAAAAGTGCTGAACTCGTATACGAGGATATTCATCATATCCAATAAGAATTGTAGTGAACTCTCCAGGCGTAGCCTCTCCTATAAACAAACCTATTCTTGTATAGTTACCACGCCAGCCACCCCATGATACTTTGGTTCTCAAATCAAATGATCCCTCTGTACATGCTTGATAAAGTATAGCCCACCTCGTAGAGTCCCACCCAGGATGCTGTAAATATAGGCAATCCTCTTTTGTAGTATCTTCATCCCAGGTATCTAGGTAGCTCTGATTGTACCAAGTCCATTTGGCATCGAGAGAACCATCGTCAAACTCGTCATCATAGGCACTTGGAGATTCTGGAGGGATGTCTACCCAATCTCCACCAGTAGCTACAGCAGTACCATCTATCCATTTACCAGAAACAGTATCGTATACAAGAGCAGCGCCATTTGTAGGGGCAGCAGATATAGAGACATTAGGAATGTCACCCAACTCACCAACACAGGGAATCCAGGTCTCATTTAGCTCATCTCGTATATATAATAGCGCCATTGACCACTCCCCTATTCTGGTTGCCTAAACCACATCTGACCTGGGAATGGATCAGATGGTTCATCTTGACTATACACAGGTTGAGTCAATTCACTCATTTTTACAACTGTGCCTGTGTGTGCTCCAGCATGTTCATAAGTAAAATCATCCATTTGAACATAACTATATGTACTTGCATTTACACCCAAGAAGCTACCTCTGATTATGGTATTTGTCAGTCTAGCATTGAATAAGGTAGGGCGATACCAGACTCTCTCCCCATTACCTCTAGTCATCCAGAAATATTGGGGCTTCAGAGTAATACCAAAAGCACGAATAGAGGCTCTATGATCGTTCCATAAGTAGTCCTCATGATAGCCACCACCAGTATAACAACTACCACTTGAGTTCCCAAACTTTGTCATGCCACGTAGCCCACCAGTCCTAGTCATCCAGAAATAAGTATATTCAGGCTGAATCTTGTAATTCCAGTTTACACTAGTCCTTATGTGCTGTCCTGCTGGATATCCAGAACCACTTGAAGAACCAACTCCATATACTTGAGCAGTTCCAGCAATTTCATTATCCTCTTTGTCAAACGAGAAGTGAATCATATCTCCTGGTCCATAATCATCTTCGTCAGTACCACCACCATAGAGATTCCTATTCGTGTCTTCCACACCAATTTTTCCATCCCAAAGAGTTCTAGTCTCAAAGGGTATTTCTGGAATATAGGTCGGTGACTGATCGCCAATAGTACCAGCCAAATAAAAATGCCAGAAACTCTTGTCCATAATAAAATGACCTGATGAGTTACCACGTTCAAGATACCCTAGATCATGATTAGAACGATATCTATTTACTTCTCCAAAGTTAGAACCATTGGAGCCAGAGTTCAACCATCCATTTGCATCTTTCTCTTGTGCTGCTGAGCTTCCTGAACATAACCACCACATGTCTATATGGTCATATGTTGCACCTTCATGATATGCTTCATCAGCATTGTTCCCATATAGCGTAGACTTTAGAACCATACAAGCTGCATCACAATGAAAGTAATCATCGTACATCTCGTAAAACTTACCATAAAAGTGTAGGTCATGTTTAGACATAGCATGGTCACAGAATACTAAATAATCATGCTGATGTAATATGTCATCATCCTCACTATCATGTCCTGCTGGAAATGCTGGTAGAGCCATTCCACTATGAGTCCAGCCTATTTCAGCTTGAGCAATATACTCTAAGCCCTCACCAGGACCAAAGATATTTCCATAAAGACCAATATCAGCATTGATTAGGCACGAGTCTGCTACCCATGTGGCTGACATCTCGGTATTACAAATTCCAATTCCACTTCCAGAGCTTATCCCATAGCAATTGACAGTAATATCACGCATGAAACCATCACCATACAAAACCATACCTACGTTATAAGCACCAGGACCAGCGGTAACAGGATGCTCAAGCGTAAGACCCTGAATATACCAACCAGTTCTCCAAGTAGTTTGACCAGTGATCTGTGTCTTTGTCCTCCCTTTACCAAACACTGACTGGTAATACCAGAAGTCAAAATTTCCAGCGATTCCTCCTGTTGGTGTATCTGGAATCCAGATAGCCCCATAAATATAGCAAGCCTCAATAGCACCCTGAAGACCAGTAGCATCGACAGGAAAGTACTGTGGTTTTCCTAATTTCACAAACTCACCAGTGCTCTCACGCATCCAGTAGCCTTCTTGATAAACCTCAATCTGATC
>Ga0315277_10004692_pt1 | contig 18140 bp, 11 predicted proteins | sample YL17G05_15_MG_FD_203695 | JGI IMG/M metagenome (GOLD analysis project Ga0315277, IMG submission 203695) | Sediment microbial communities from Yellowstone Lake, YNP, Wyoming, USA - YL17G05_15 | ecosystem: Environmental > Aquatic > Freshwater > Lake > Sediment | place: USA: Wyoming | collected...
GAGGGTCACCGCACCCCGATGCCCGGATGAAAGGGGTGAACTGCAACTCCTGCCCGACGGGGCGGCGACTTGCACCCTCGATTCACACAAGCGTCCCATCAATTGATTTCAATAGGCTTGTATTGCCACGACCGTCATATCGTCAGACTGACCGGCGCTTCCGCTGAATTGCCTCACGGCATCGATCAATTTTTTTATAAACACCTCCGACCCTGACTGATTCTCCTCAACCATAAGACGCTTCAATCGGTCCTCGCCGAACTCTTCATCGGACGGGTTTTGGGCCTCCGTAATGCCGTCGGTATAAAGCACGAGGCGGTCCTTGGGGCCCAGATTCAATGCCTCGGTCTGATAGGCCATGTTCGGCAGCATGCCCAACACAACTCCGCCGGTGGTGAGTTCCCGGATGGTCCCGCCGGCATCCAGGCAATAGGGCGGATTGTGTCCCGCGTTGCAGAACACCAGCGTCCTGGTTTCGATGTCCAGCTCCCCGTAAAAAAACGTGATGAAACGGTCCAATGCCGTATTTTGGTGGATGAGGTTGTTCAACCGAAAAACCATGCCCTGGATCGATTGCTTGTCCGGAACCAAGGCCCGCAAAAATGCCTGCACATTGGCCATGAGCAGGGCCGCACCCGCTCCTTTCCCCGACACGTCGGCGATTGCGATCCCGACCCGGGTCTCCGAAACGGGTATGATGTCAAAATAATCTCCCCCCACCTGCCGGCTTGGAATGTTCACGGCGGAGATGTCAAAACCGGGGAGCCTGGGAATATCCTTGGGCAGCAGGTCCTGCTGGATTTTCTGGGCCAGATTGAGTTCTTCTTCCAGCCTGTGTTTTTCCAGTTCTTCTTCGAACAAACGGGCGTTTTCAATGGTGGCCATGGCCTGATTGCCCAGGGTTTTCAGAAAATCCATCTCCTCTTCGGAAAAAACTTCCCCGGATATTTTGGGTCCGATGGCAAGCAGACCCTTGACCTCGTTCTGATTGCGCATCGGCACGACGACGGAGATCCCCATCTGGCGGCAGGGTTCGTACAAGTCGGTATCGTCCAAAAAAACGGTTTCAACGATGCGGTCCAGATCGTGTCCGAGAAGCACGGGCGATCCGAGTCCTTTGGCCACGAGTGTCTGCATTCCGCCGTTTTCCCTCGTCAGGACCATGCATCGGTTGACGAGAAGTTCCCCCATCACGGCGAAGCTGAGCAGGCTTCCGATTTTGGACCGGTCCATGGTCGTGTTGAGCTCCCGGCTGATGTCGAAGATGGTGTTGAGCTGCTGGACTTTACGGTCCAGCTTCCGGTTGACAGACTGAATTTCATCGACCATCATGCCGTTGGACACGGCCGTGGCTGCAATGCTGGACAGGGAGTCCAGGAATTCGATTTCATTCTCCTCGTAGGGTTTCCCGTTGATCTTCCCTCCGAATCCGGCAATACCGATTGTTCCCTTGGAGGAGGTCAACGGCAGAACCAGTTCAATTCCGAATTCCTTGAAGAAGGAAATCCACCCCTCGTTGTCGGCAGCGGGATTGATTCGGAGCACGTGCTCCGGGGGACTGAGGATGGAAAGGGATTTGTGAACGAGCTGTCGGGGCAGGCCTTTCAATTCTTCGACGACAAAATCGGAGGAGGACACCTGTTTCAGCAGGATAATCCCCTTGCCGATGAGCAGCTGCCCCATGGGAATCCTCAGCACGTTTTCCAGAATGGACCGCAGGCTGAGCGACGAGGTCAGCGAACGGCAAACGTCGAAAAGAGCGCCGAGCTCAAGAAGCTTTCTGTCGAGCTGGTCGGTGTCCGGTTTTTCGTTGGAAGGCATGGATTTATCCGGCTGCTTCGCGGGAGGCATCGTTTTTTTTCAGGAAATACTTGACCATTCGGACTTCGTTCTTCTTTCCGGGTGTGGAGTGGTATTCCACCTTGTCCATCAGTGTTTTCATCAGATAAATTCCGAGTCCCCCGACGCGCAACTCTGCGAGATAGGTTTTCATGTCGGGCATTTCGACGTCTTTGAAATTGAATGCCCTGCCCCGGTCGGTGATGATGACCGTGAATTTTTGGTAGTCGATCTTGATGGCCACGTCGATTTTTTGTTTGGCCTTGTGCCGGTACGCGTGCTCGATCACGTTGGTGCAGGCCTCGTCCACGGAAAGCTCGATCTTGCTGATTTCCGAATCGCCGAACCCGACTTTTTTCGCGACAGCCGAAACAAAATTCCGGACGATTTCCAGATTGTCCGTATGGCTGGGAATTCGCATGCTGTAGTCGGCATGGGTTTTCATCATGGTTGGTCCCTCGATCTGAGAACTTACGCCTTGACGTATTTCTGGATGGCTTCTTCTTCCTTCCCGTAAATTTCGTAGAGCACGGGAAATCCCAGAAGGTCGAACACCCGGAACACCTTGTCCGTCATTTCGGCCAGTTTGATGTCTCCTCCCCTGCCCCTCACTTCCTCGATGAATCCCATGAACACACCCAAACCGGCACTGGAGATGTAGTTCAGTTCGGAAAGGTTCACCACGAGGCGAACCCGGTCCTGATCGACGAGATCGCGGAGTGCCTTTTCGAAATCCGGGGCCGTGTGGGCATCCAGGTACCCCTTGATGTACACCACAGCCACGTTTTTGATTTCCTTCGATTTGACTTCAAACCCGTTCATAAAACCCTCTCCTGATTGATCGTGGTTTTGTACCCGTTTCCCTGTGGATTCCGGATTTCCATTTGCCGGTTCATATTTTTGAACACCGGCCGACGGCTTCACCGTTCGCCTGCCCCAAACGGCCGGATGTTCATTTTTCCCTCACCCGCAACACGACCGCGGTCATGTCGTCGGACCGGGGTTGTCCCTTGGAGAATTGTTCGACGCGGCGCAGGATGCCGGCCAGCATGTCTTTGGCACTTTTTCCTTTCAATCCGATAATGTCTTTGGAAAGCGTGGCCTCGTCGAATTCTTTCCCCTGTTCGTTCCGAACTTCTATGAGACCGTCCGTGTAGAAGAAAAGGGTGTCACCGGGATTTAAGACCATGCTTTTTTCTTGAAGGGAATGGCCCAGCTTTTCCCATGCCGCCATGCCCAGCCCGAGCCCCTTCGGTTCTAGCCAACAAAATCCTTTTTTTGAAAGGTAGCCGACCGGTTGGTGCCCCGCCCTCACAAAACGAATCCGTCGTTTGGAGGGCTGGTAGATGGCATACAGCATGGTCACGAAATTTTCGGGATCTTTGTGCTGGATTAAAAACGCATTGATTTCCCGGACGATCTGCTTGGGGGAGGAAAAATGCCGGGCGATGGTCCGGATGGATCCGTGGAGCTCGGCCATGTAAAACGCGGCAAAAGCGCCGTGTCCCGAAACGTCCCCGACCACGACGTCGATCCGGTCCGGATGCACCTCGAATGCATCGTAAAAATCACCGCCGATGTCGTTGGCCGTCAGGGAAAAACCCTCCAGCTCCAAACCGGGAGCTGCCGGCATTTTCTGCGGCAGGAGACGCCTCTGGGCGTCGTGTGCAAGCTTCAATTCTTCGCGATACCGTTCCTGCTCGATGGACAGCTGAACGAGACGGGCATTTTCAATCGAAATGGCCGCCTGATCGGCGAACGCCTGAAACAAACCGCCGCTTTCCTCCAAAAAACCAAACGCTTCGGTTTTCAGCGCATACAGAATGCCCGCCGTCTGATTCTGGCAGCGGATGACGACCGCGAGCAAGGAACCGGTTTTTTTGGTCCACTCGGGCAACACCTTCAACCGTTTGTCATGCGGCAGATCGTTCATCAGAACCGGCCTGTCCTTCGAAAGCACGGTCTCCCGGATGTTCTGCCGTACCGGATCCGGAAACTGCATGGTTGTTTTCGGGTGCGCTTGACACGATGCCGCCAGTTCGAACGTTTCTCCCGTCCTCGTTTCCACCCACACGGAATCCGCATCCACCAGCTGGAGCGAAAGTTCAGCGATCTTGGGAAAAAGCTTTTTCAGGTCGAACACCGAACCCATGGCGGCGCTCAGGTTTTGCAGGGATTGAATTTCCGTCATCCTCCGGTCGAGGATGCCGGCCGACGGAAGGTGGGACCACAGGGCGACCAGGACGAATCCCGAAACGATCGTGTTCATCCATGTCATGCACGTGGCGAACGCCCCGGCCACTTCGCCGTACTGTGCCAGAACGGCGGGAAGCCGAATCATCAGAAGGATGGAGAACGGTGTAACGGCCATCCCGAAGAGAAGCGTTTTGACTTTCTGTCGTTTGTTCAAAAAGTGGATCCAATGCGTGCGGAGCCCGTTGATGCAGGCAAACAGGAGCAGGAAGGAAAGGGAAAGGTGCCTGAAGGTAGAGCCGGACGGCCAGATTCCGACGTTTTTCGTTTGGGCAGGCGACAACAGAACAAAAACCAGATGCATTCCGATCAGCAAAAACAGGAGGAGGAAATTCCGTTTTGTGTGTTTTTTCTGTTGGATGAAAATCAGCGTTCGAAAGACCGACACCATCCGATGGAAAACCAGCACCGCAATCAGGAACAGGATCCACCGGGAAATCATCTGGTTGAACCGGACCACGGTCTCCACATCGGGGAAAAAGGGCAGTTTCCCTTTCAACACGAGCATGGCCGCGCTGAGGACGATGACATCCCGGGCCCACCGGCGCAGGTTCAGAAAAAGGTCCTGATCCTTTTCCCGTCGGACCAAGGCCGTGCTGAGGACGATGCACAGAAGCCCGATGCCAACGAACCATTCCCGCAATCCGTCCGACAGGATGAACAAGCCGGTTCCGGCCATGCGCCAGCAGTCGTTGACGAAAACAAACAGGAAAAAGACAGCCGGTAGAACGAAAATTCCGAGTTTTTTGATCATCCCTGCATCACTCGCTCAAGGAAGGATTTTGACGATAACGGCTGTCATGTCGTCGTGTTGAAGCGTGTCCCCGGTGAATCCGTGGATATTTTCCCGGATGGTTTTCAACATGTCCTCCGCGGAGAGCTGCTCGCTCATCCGGATCGAGTCCTTGAGGCGTTTTTCCCCGAACTCTTCCTGCTTGCGGTTTTTCGCCTCGTTCAGTCCGTCCGTGTAGAAGAAAAAGATATCGCCTTTCTTGAGACGGATGCATTTTTCCTGGATATTTTTTTCAAAAAGCGGGCCGGCTTCCAGGCCGAGGGCGATGCCGTTCGAGGACACCTCTTCGATCGCGCCACCTCCCGAACGTTTTGCGAGCATCGGGTTGTGTCCGGCCCGGGCAAACGTAAGCGTCCGTGCGTCCAGATCGAACACCCCGTAGACCATGCTGATGAACATGCCCCGTTCGGAATTTTCGTAAAACAGCTCGTTGAGGTGAATGAGCACCTCCATCGGTGACGTCAGCGTCCTGGCCTGGGACTTGAGAAATCCCTTGGTCATCGTCATGTAGAAGGCGGCCGGAATGCCCTTCCCGGAAACGTCGCCGATGGCCACACCGAGCTTTCGGGGGCCCAGGTAGATGAAGTCGTAGTAATCCCCTCCGACTTCACGGGCCGGAATGCAGAACGAAGCCACCGAAAGTCCGTGGACCTGCGGCTGGATGCGCGGAAGGAAATTCAGCTGGACGTTCCGTGCGATTTCCAGTTCGCGCTGGATCCGTTCTTTTTCGTAGATCCTCTGGACGTATTCCGGGACGAATCGAACGGCTTCTTTTGAAACCGGTTCCGCGCGCAGGGACAGCAACGCCCAAACCAAGACCGCCAGAACCGCAAAGAACAAACCTGCACCGTGGAGCTGCAACACACCGGTTCCGGTGGTGAGAAAAGCCGCTCCATAAAACAGCACCGGGACAAAAACCATGCCGGTGAAGATTGCCATCCAGTCGTAACGGAGAAAAAAACCGATGAAGAGCAGCCCCATCAAAAAACCGGTACCGAAGCTTTGCGGGAAAGACAACGAGGGGATTGCAAACGGAACAAACAACAACAGCAGAAGGGCGGTCAGGACCAATACAACGGTTTGTTTGACGTATTTCTTGAGGAAGGAAAGCAGAAAAAAGCCGAAAGCGACCGCGAAATAGACCGATTCCATCATACTTTTGCCCAGCACAACGGTGGCGGGAAACCGGGCGCTGAACGCGTTCAGCTGGTTGTCTTTCAAGACGAACACGCCGCCCAGCCAGCGAATCGCCGCATCGCAGAAAAACGAATACACACCGAGACAGAGACAGGCAAATGCGATCCCGAACAGGAGCGACTTGCCCAGTTCGGGGAATAGGGGCTTTCGACGGAGCATATCCGAGGTCAGCAGTTTTTCTTCCCAGACCTCGCGGGTGAAGGACTCGCCCAGGACGAACAACAGCCAGGCGCCGCCGACCACGAACGGTGTGGTGAAGAGAAATCCCACTGCCATTTCCCATGCAAGCTCGTTGCCCTGCCGGTTGAGAAGGAAGTTGAGCGCCCAGCCGATGAACACCAGGAGGCCGACGATCCAGCCGCTCTTCATGTCGACCAAATCCTGGCGGAGGCGTTTGATCAAAAAGACGACGCCGCAGAGAATAAAGAAAAGAAACGGAACGATGAACAGAAAGGATTCGATCCGATTCCGGCTTTTGGATTTTTCCATCTCCGTCTTGGGTATTTCCAGAGAACGGTTGCAGAAATCCACCCTGCCGTCTCGGATTCCCACCTCGAATGTCCCGCTTTGTCCTGCGATCAACCGGTTATCCTTCCAGCGGTACAGACGCCGGGAGCCTTCCGGGGTCGGCCTTTCTTCCATGCGGGAGAACGTCCAATCCTGGAGACGCCCCGCAGTACAGGAATCGAAAAACCGTTCGGCCAGGGCGCGGGCTTCCGGTTCGGAAACGGCCCGCATTCCGGGGGTGGATGCTTGAGGATTGGCTCTCCGTTTCTCAAAACGGATCGGGTTGCCCTTCAAGTCCAGGGAAAGCTGGAGGTGACCAAACATCACATCATCGACCTTCTCCTTCACGTCCTCACGCTTTTTGCTGCTGTCCGCGCTGGATTTATTTTTGTTCCATCGCAACGTCCAGAAATACCCGGGAATCGAATCCGTCAGCAGCCGGTTTGTTTTCCTCGATCCCCAGGTTCGTTCCAGATAGGCGATTTCATCCGCGTTTCCCTCCATGGCGATTCTCAACCGGTAATCCGACGGATTGTAACCGATATTCCGGATGAACGCCTCTCCTTTGGCCCGGATATCGCCCGAATCCATCGGACGGCGGATGGATGCTTCCGGAAACAATCCTGGATAAGTGTGCAGAAAATACCCGAAAGCGGCTGCGGCACACAACAGAAGAACCCTATCGACGAGCGTCCATTTGTTTTTCATTGAGAACCCTTGTCCGATTTTAATTCAGGTCAATCCATGGGGTAAAAACCGTAAACCGCATTTTGCTCGGAACCCGTGAACAGCATTCCGTTCCAGATTACGGGTGATGTTTGAACCCTGCCCTTCAGAAGGCTTCGCCACCCTTCTCGCCCCGTTTTCCTGTTGACGGCATACAGGCATTTGTCCAAAGCGCCGAAATAAATCCAATCGCCCGATATCAACGGCGTCGTCCCGATCACGCTTCCCGTGACAAAACGCCATCGTTCGGTCCCCGTTTTGCAGTCCAGGCAATACAGAATCCCCTGGCTCGTTCCGAGATAGGCGGCTTTCCCGTCCGAGGCGGCGGACAAAAAAATCCCCCCCTCGCTTCTGAACCGCCAGGCTTCCTTCCCGTCCGTGGTGCCGATCGCATAAAACACTCCTCGTTCGGTCCCGATCAGCGCTTTTCCATCCGCCACGACAGGACCGCACCCCACGGTTCCAACCAACGGCGTCTTCCACAGCATTTTTCCGTCCCCTGCGGACAGACAGAACAGCGTCCCTCTTTCGGTCGTGTACAATACGCTGTCGGGCGATACCGCCGCGTTGCCGCGCACCGGGCTGTCCAGAAGGACCCGCCAGATCCGCTTGCCGGTGGCGGCATTGAAAACCATGGCTTCGGACCGGTCGTTTCCAACGGCAATTTTTCCACGGAGCAGCAACGGTTCGCTCTCGATCGGACCTGCATCCGCCTTCCAGATCCGTGCGCCGTTGAGGAGGCGGAACCCCCGAAGGGAAGGCTTTCCCCAGCGGCTGGCCGTGACGAGCAGGCTGTCCCGGACCGCGCACGTGACTTCCACGCGATCATCGATTTTGATGGTTTTTTCCGTCTTCCCGTTCGACGCACGGAGCATAACGATGCGCCCGTCCTGTGTCCCGACAAAGAGGGTGCCTCCGGCAGCCGATATGGCCGCTCCCGGTACCGAGGATAAACGGGTCAGCCACCGAAGCTCCAGCGGCGGTGCCATGGATTCGGGATTTTGGCCGGTCCGTTGCGGATCGCCCCCCCAGCACCAGGTCCTTGATTCCGACCGGGAAACGGTCGGCAGGACCCAGACGCGGCTGCACGCCAGGAGGGCGGCAGCGCCGAGGAACAGGACAATCGGAACCAGGTCTTTTCCTTTTTTCACGGCAGCACCAGGTTGTTGCCTTCGTTGGGCCAGCGCGACCGAACGGCGATGGTATCTGGGTATACGGCAAACTGCTCCGAAGGTTGGTAGGGAAAGACGTTGCCGTTGCTGTATTGGCCGTTCCCGTCACGGTCGCGGTAGCACTCGAGAAGGTACCGTCCGGGAAGAATTCCTTTGAAACGGTATGGACCGGGCTTGGGAAGGGTTTGCCGGTACACCCGATCGGGACCTTCGGTTTGTCGGATGGAAACCACGAGGGTTCCGGCGGAAACGGCCTTCCAATCGCCGAGGGTTCCGGAAATTTCGGACAACGTATCCGTGTTCAGCGTCCGGAACCGGATGACCGTGTCCATCACCGCATGGCCGAACGCGTCAGCAAGCGGATTCCGGACCGCGAGCGTGTAACGGTGACGGGATTGCATGGACGCTTTCGGGGTAAGGTCCACGGAAGCCGGTGTATCCCATCGGAATTTACATTCGAGCGGCCGTCCCGCGCTGTCGGACAAGACAATGCCCGATCGCGATCCGGTCGAATCCATGGGTTCGTCAAACACCAGGCGGAGCGCACCGGCGACATCCACCGACAGGTCCCCCGGTTTCGGCTGAATTGCGGTCAAACGGGGCAGGGTGGTATCCGGCCTGCCCGAACCTTCCAGTTGGATTTTCTGGGTGGATGTATCCGGCGGATTGTCCGCCGAATCCTTCAAGCCGCGGATAAAAAGCACATATTTCTTATTCGGCTGCTGCGCACGGGTCAGGATGCACAATTGCCTCGGATTGGACGGATCCACATAAGCCGTTTTGAAAAGCCCGGAATCGGATCCTTCGATCCGGAGCATCCCGTACCATGGATCGCGCAGGACAATGGATTCGCTGTACAGAAGAACCATGCGTTCCCGGTCTGGAGCCGCGGCCCGGACGAGCGAAGGTCCGAGCGTGTCCTCCCGCGTCATTCGGAAAGAAATGCTGTCCGCATACTGATCGGCGGGGGACAGAACAACGTCCCTGAAGGGGACGCCGATTTCGTCTTCATCCGGCTGGTACAAACGGTCCCGGAGCCGATCCCGCACAGCGTAGATCCTGTATCCTCCTGGAGAGAGATGCGAAAAGGCGAATTCACCCGTCGCCTGGCACTGTACGGCATAATCCGGTTCGGTCCGTCGCGGATCGGGAACCGAACCGGTCCTGAGGACATAAGCCCAGACATCCAGCCCCAGAGCCGATCCGGTGCCGTGCACTTTTCCTCGGATCCGTCCCTGATCCAAAACAGGGCCGGTGGAGAAGGCAAGCGTGAACGTGGACTTCATCGCGTTCCCGCGATAATCCTGAATGCCCGTACCGAGCGTCACAACCACGGTGGTGCTGTCCGGAAAGGGCTTCGGAAAACGGATCCGCAGCCGTCTGCCGCTCCACTTGAAAACGACACCTTCCCCGGGATGGGGTGAGAAAAAAACCGCGTCGGACAGGGCGGACGGCCGGACGCCCTTGCTGAACCAGATGTCGACTTCCCTGCCGGTCGGCACGAGGGTCTGACCCTGGAGGGGTTGGGTGCGGACGATTTCCGGCGGTGTCCGGTCCTCCGGCCCGCCAGGCGGAAATCCCTGTTTCGCGCAGGAGATCAGGACGGTGGCGATCAACAGGAGAATTGGTTTGATTTTCACTCTTGTCAATTGTTTTCAATTTACATTGAAAAATGGTAAAACGCAAGCTACTCGATAGATAAAATAAAAGGCAAATACCGTAAGAAACGAGGCGCATACTCCGATCAATGTCCGGTAAACCGTATCGCTGAAGAACCGTCGCCCCTTCCCGATGCTGAAGGATACGGCCGAATACCAGGCCAGATCCGCTGAAATGTGCCCGATGAAAAAGAACAGCACTCCGGTCAGACCAAACCGTGTCGCATTCAGAATGTACCCCAGACCGATGGTCGCCCACCAGAGGATCCAATACGGATTGATGAGGCTCATCAGCGCACCGGTCCATACGAGAAAATTCTGCGATTCACGGGACGTTGTGATAGATAGTGACAATTTCGGAAGCGAACGAAACATACCATACGCCATCCACAACAGTACCACGCCTCCCGCAGCAGAAATCACGATAAAAAATACCTGCTGTTTTAAGAGTGGAGCCAGTCCCATAAGGAGCAGTGCGACCAAAACCATTTCCAGCAGCCCGTGTCCGAGAACCAGAAGCGGTCCTGCCATTGCACCCCGGCGCGAGCTTTCGCTGATGGTAACCGTTAAAAGCGTCCCCGGCATCATCGCTCCGGAAAGGGCAATGAGGAAGGAAGAAACGAAGAGTGAGAATAAAACCGGCATGGATTAAAGTACTAAAACGTCTGCTTCTTTCAAAGAATAATAAATGCGAGAATCGGAGCGAGGATCCGGTTCCGTCGCCCAGCCCGATGGATAACTCCGATCGATGGAGATTTCTCTCGGGAAAACATGCCCACCCTGTCCGGGTTCCAATAAATGGATGCCGATGACAGACAAAAGAATAAAGAGGAAAAACCGGTACCTCATTTCACCGCCGGAGAGACTGAATGATGGACCTGCCATGACTCGAAATCCGTAATTCGCAATTCGAAACCTCATTTACCGCATCAGCACCATCTTCACGGAGGCTCGGTGCGTTTCGGATTTTAGGACACAGAAATACACGCCCGATTCCGCGGGCCATCCGCTGTCGTTTTTGCCGTTCCATTGAACCGTGTGCCATCCGGCATCGCGCGTCTGGTTCACCAATGTTTTCACGCGCCGGCCGGTGACGGTGCAAATAAAAATATCCGGATGACAGGACCGGGGCAGACAAAAACGAATCGCGGTTCCCGGATTGAAGGGATTGGGAAAGTTCGACAGCAGCGTGAATTCCGAGGGCAATTGGGTTTCTGCTTTCACGGAATTCGGCACAGCCACAAGTCCCGTATTCTGATTATTGGCATGAAACTTGGGCCAGGAGCTGGCTGCAAGCCCCTTGCTGCCGCCGTAAAGAGCGTAAAGACGATGGTCATCCGATCCCACTGCCGGGGAATACACATTGCTTCCCGTCACAAACTCCCACTTTTTTGTTCCGTCGGGATTGACGGCGTACAGCTTTTTATCCCACGATCCGACATAAATGGTGCCGTCCGATCCGATGGCCGGAGAGGAATACACCCGGTTATCCGTGACAAACGCCCACTTCTGAGTGCCCGGAGTTTGGGAAAACAGTCCGGGTGCAATCAACATAAACAACAGACCGCAGAGGAATGACTCGGTCGCACGCAGCAGAGCACTCACGGAATCTCTGATTGTCGGCGCTGATTGAATGAAGGTTTTTTCCATTGCGTCTTCTCCACGATTAAATGTATCTCCCGAAGAATTTGTTTGATGATGACCCGGTCGAACTGTTTATCGGATCAAATACCTGTTGGGAGATTTAGAAATAGAGACAGAAAAACATGTTTTAATTTATGTACTACTGAATAAAAAGTCAATTGATTTAATTAGTCGGTTATAATTTTATGACCGATTCCGATTTTTTACTTGAACCAATCCTTTAAAAGTTATATTTTGCAAAGGTACTGTAAAAACCGTTCACGTTGAGTCCCGAGTCCGGGACCTTCGGCTCTGTCGAAATGTGAACGGTTCAAGCCTGTCCCGCGTGAGCGGGATTCAGCCTCCGGCAAGCCGTTGTCACGCGTAGCGGGACATGGTCGTGCGAAACACGATCAGGCTGAACGGAAAACGTTGCCAAAATCCGGTAATGCAGGCCAAATGCGCGACACCGATTACACCGAATGGTACAAAACGATTTACCCGAGACTGACCGGTTCCGGCCTATGGCTCCGCGGGGGCGAAATCGACACCCTGCCGCCCGGAGAATACGATCGCCGTATTCTCCGGGTGCTGATCACACGCCTTTCCACAAGCGCGGACACGGCCACATCCGCCACCCACAAACTGCTTTACAGCCTGTGCAAATCCATGCCGGATGTGTTTCCGGATCTGGCCTACCTTCCCCCAAAGAACGACGCAATCCGGTTTGACCGCGACGGCATCCCCTGGATCCTCGGAACAAACACCAAGCGCGGTGCGATGGATTTCGACGTCATCGCCTTGTCCAATTCCATCGTTCAGGAACTGGTCAACCTTCCTGTTATGCTTGAAAAAAGCGGCGTGCCCCTTAAAAAATCGGAACGGATCGAAGATCCCGCCATCCCGCTGATTCTGCTCGGCGGAGCCAACGCCCTGTGGACGTCCGTGCTGTGGATGCACGATGCGCCCGTCGACGGCATCTTCGTCGGCGAATCCATCGAATGCATTAAAAATATTTTTTCGATCTGCCGGGACGGAAAACGAAACGGGATGAAGAAAACAGCGGTGCTCGAAGCGCTGGAATCCGTACCCGGATTCTTCCAGCCGGACCGGATCCGCAAGACGTTCAAGCAACACGACATGCATTTGGCGGACCAGACGTTCTTTCCGGACCTGCCCGTCCTGTTCGTGGAAAACCAGCCCGGCCGGGGCACGGTCATGCTCAGCGAAGGGTGTCCGTCCTTCTGCAGTTTCTGCAGCGAAAGTTTCGTGCGGAAACCCTACCGCGAGGTGCCTGCCGGTGCTGTCGTCGAACGGGCCCTGCAGATGAAGGCCGTCATGGGGCTGGACCGTGTCGAACTCCTGAGTTTCAATTTCAATGTGCACGGGGAATTTTACGCAATCCTGGACGGGCTGACGGAACGGTTCGACACCGTGGGTCTGAAAAGCATGCGCTTTGACGTGTTGGCGCGCGATCCGCAAATGCTGCCCAATCTCCTGGCCGCCGGAAAAAACAGCCTCACCTGCGGGCTTGAGGGAATTTCCTCTCGTTTGAGAAAGCACCTGCACAAAAGCCTTTCGGACGGGGATTTGTTTCAAAGCCTGAAGCGGCTTTTCGAGGCACCGGTCAGGGAATTAAAAATTTTTCTGATCGCCACGGGACACGAACGGGAGGACGATTTTGAGGCGTTCCGGATCCTGCTGGAATCCATGTCCGCCATGCAAACGGTTTCCCGGCAGCCTCCGCGCATCGTGTTCTCGGTGACCCCTCTCGTCCGCTTTCCCTGGACGCCGCTCGAATTTGAAGACGCCCCGCCGATGGGACAAATGAAAACGGCTCTCGACGCGATCGAAAAAAAGATCCGCGAGAACGGTTTTCCATTCCGCCGGGCCGCAGGCCTTTCCGAATGGTGGCTGTCCCAGGTGATGGTCCGAGCATCGGATCCGGCGCTCTATCCCGTTTTCATCCGGACCCTCCGCAAAACGGGTTTTATCTATCAAAAGGAATTTCCGGATGCATTTGTACGAACGTTTCTGGAAGAACTGGAAAAGCAGGGCGTTGACCCCGCTCCACTGCTTTCGGGAACCAAGATCGACGGATCGGACAACAAACCTTGGGAGCTTGTGGAAACGGGCCTTTCAAGGTCTTTTTTAATCAACCAATACAGAAAGAGCCTTGCCGGCGAGGATGACGGATCCCGCGTCGGAACGGCGAAAGGCATCCATTCGTCGGACAGGCTGAAAGAAAAAATCGCGTCCTTGAAACGTGGGGAAAAACGCCTCGATTTTCTCGTTGAAATCGGGGAGAATGCCCGCGGACTCCCACGCAAAGCCGTCGGCACGGCGCTGGTCCGTGCGTTCATGCTTTCCGAGCCCGGATTCATACCTGCGTTCCGCCGGTTTCAGAAATCCCTATGGGAAGAGAGTACCGCAACACCCTGGATTACCGGTGACGACGTGATCACTTTGGTGTTCAGGGGCGATCTGGTTTTGAACTTGATCCCCTGTTTGGCTGACAACTGTTTTGTGCGGAAAGTCAACGAACTGTTCAAACCGTGGGGAAAATTAAATGGATTCATGCAGGTGGCGCCGAAGGCCGTTGAAATAAAAGCAGAATCGTCTTATCCGTTTGACGGTTCGGCGTATCTGAAATCGGAGAGATTGAAACACATTTTCAGGAAAGAGGGTGAAGACCAATACCGATACGAACTCACCCGGGATGCTCGAAAGAAAAACACGATCAGCGAAATGACCTGTCAAAACAAACAGGACGGGAGTTGCGAGATCCGCCTTGTCGCCGGACCCAAATTTGACCCTGTATCATTTGCAAAAAAGGCTTTCGTCCTGCCTCATCCATCGGACTGGGTAAGGATTCGTATGCATTCGACGTTTATCAAAGAGTAAAATACCGATCGCGCTGAGTTCCACGAGATCCTCCCGAAGGCTTGGAGCCTTCGGGAGGATAGAACGACACGTACATTTTGTATTTTCTAGGTAGACTTGGCCGTGTTTCTGCACGGATGTCATTCCCACCAGCACCAGCACCTCCGACAGCAGCCAGGTCAAGTCCAACCCGGTATCGACGGAATGGGCCTTCGAGTTGGGATTCGCGGGATTGGCTGCGGTGACCTTCACCTCGAATGCACCCAGGATTGAATGTAGCCTTGTTGAAAATTTAAATCAAGCGGAATTTCCCTGCAACCGTTTCAATCAATAAAAAAGCCTTCCGAAGGCTTTTGATCCTTCGGAAGGCTCGAATATCAATGAACAAACACGAAGCTTTTCAGCCCACCAGCTCCGGCGCCGGTTTTTTGCTCTTGGCAATGGACCAGACCAGGACCGCGACCAAAACCGCCACGATGATCCAGCCTCCCACGCCGAGCTGCTTGTACTGAACCACAACGGGCGCGATGATCAGGGAAACGAGGTTCACGACCTTGATCATGGGGTTGAGCGCGGGACCCGCCGTGTCCTTCAGCGGATCGCCCACGGTGTCGCCCACCACGCTGGCCTTGTGCCGTTCGGAGCCCTTGCCCGTATTTTTCTTGAGATCCTTCGGTTCGTCTTCGATGGTCTTCTTGGCGTTGTCCCATGCGCCGCCCGCGTTCGACATGAACACGGCCAGGAGCTGACCGGAAAGGATGATGCCCGCCAAAAATCCTCCGAGCGCTTCGACCTTGAACACCAGACCGACCACAATCGGAGTCACCACGCCCAACAGGGCCAGGCTGACCAATTCCTTCTGCGCCGCAACCGTGGAAATGCCGACGGCCTTCTGGTAGTCGGGCTTGACTTTGCCTGTCAGCACACCCAGCTTGAACTGCCTGCGCACTTCCTCGACGATGAGCGAAGCCGCCCGGCTCACCGCCTGAATGCAGAACGAGGAGAAAAGCCACGGCAGGGCGCCGCCGATGAGCATGCCCACGAACACCATGGGTTCGGAAACCCGAATGCCGTTCGCCAACGCCAACGGGTCAATTTTTGACACGTCCGTGATGAACGCGCCAAACAGCGACACCGCCGCGATCACGGCCGAGCCGATGGCCACGCCCTTGGTGATGGCCTTGGTCGTGTTGCCCACCGCGTCCAAATCCGCCATGATCTGGCGGGCGTCCTTGGTTTCCTTGTCCTTCAGATCGTGCCAGGCCATTTCGCCGATGCCGTTGGCGTTGTCCGAAATGGGCCCGTAGGAATCCATGGCCACGTTGTTTCCGGTCAGCGTCAGCATGCCGATGCCGGTCATGGCCACGCCGTAGAGAATGTACGCCACCTTTTGAACCGCGGTCACGTCGCCGCCCATGGTGCCGAAAATCAAGATCGAAGAGAACAGCGTCCCCGCAATCACCAGAACGGCCCACACGCTGGATTCGTAGCCGACCGAGAGGCCGGTGAGAATGGTCGTTGCCGGGCCGGTGTTGGTTGCTTTGCGGATATCCTGCACCGGACGTTTGTGGGTGGAAGTGAAGTATTCCGTTAGCCGGTCAATCAGAATGGCGAGGATCACGCCTGCAGTGGTCGCCGCAAACGGTCGCCACCATCCGCCCGGAACGCCTTTCATATAGTAATAGCCGAGAATGCCAAACAAAGTGATCGAAATCACGGCCGACGTAAAAAATCCCCTGAAAATAGCCTTCATGGCGTTGCCGGTTTTTCCGGGGCCGCTTTTCACGGCGTACGTGCCGATGATGGAGCAGAGCACGCCAATGCCGCGGACCAGAAGCGGGTACACAATCCATTCCATGTGGCCGGTGAGGTGGTACAGGGCCAGGCCCAGAATCAGACCGGACACGATGGTGACTTCGTACGATTCGAAAATGTCCGCCGCCATACCGGCGCAGTCGCCGACGTTGTCGCCGACGAGGTCCGCCACCACGGCAGGATTGCGGGGATCGTCTTCCGGAATGCCGGCTTCCACCTTGCCGACCAGGTCTGCGCCCACGTCCGCTGCCTTGGTGAAGATGCCGCCGCCAACCCGCATGAAGAGGGCAAGCAGCGTTCCGCCGAACCCGAAGCCCAGCAGGGCGTCCGGCGCGGCAATGCCGAATATGATAAAGATAATCGTTCCGCCGAACAGTCCGAGGCCGTCCGTCAGCATGCCCGTGATCGTGCCCGCGCGGTACGCGATGCGCAGTGAATCCCCGAACGATTTCCGCGCGGCCTGGGCCACCCGGACGTTCGCCTGAACCGCCATGCGCATGCCCAGTTGCCCGACCAGTAGGGAGAATCCTGCGCCCATCACGAACGCAATGGCCCGGCCGATGCCGATGATCCAGCGCACGGTGCTTTCCGAATACCCGCTGAACCGTTCCAGCGCCTCGGAAGAAGGCGGAACAATGCGGACGGACAAAAACAGGGCGATGGTTAAAATCCCGATCAGGGGAAGGATGGTCACCAGCTGGCGCTTGAGATAGGCGTCGGCCCCGCTGCGGATGGCGTTCCACACTTCCAGCATTTTGGCGGACCCTTTGTCCTCCCGCATGATCTGCTTCCGCAGAAAAAGCGCATAGAGAAGACCCAGAACCGCCACGACCAGCACGCTCAGGATGGCAACTTGCTCGAAGCCGTTCATCCCGTACATCATACCTTGTAACATATCTCTTCAATCCTCCAATGATAGGGTTCACAACGGTTATTGGAAAAAAAATAAACCGTTTAATGTAACGTTTTCTATAGTGATTGTCAATATAAAAATGATGTTTTTTGTGATTGGTGGAATGAATATCGATTGGCACTTGACAATGATGTCATTTTCATGTAAAATGGATTCCGAAAGCACCCTCTGGACGCAGGGAAGGTATGCCATGAACGTCGGTTGCACTGTCGTGTTTTGCTGTTTTGCGCTCCTTGAAGGAATGACCGTGGGAAAGGGCGGGGATTCCACGGCCGTGCATCGGACCGGCATCCGGCCGGACCCTGCCTACGGAAAAATCAAGGGGCGGATCGTCCATGATTTTGCGCAGGCACGCGCCCGTGAATTCGGAGAAACGGTTCGCGGGGTTTGTCGTGCTTTGGATACGGACGAACGCATTCTGGCGTTGACCTTGGATGCGTGCAATTGGAAATGCAACAGCCGTTTAATCGAATTCCTGCGAAAAGAAAGAATTCCGGCCACGTTGTTCGTCTCCGGATTGTGGATCGATGCCAATCGGAAGGCCTTTCTCAATCTGGCCGGCGATTCGCTTTTTGAAATCGAAAACCACGGTTTGCTTCACCGGATTTGTTCCGTGAGCGGGAAAACCGCGTTCGGCCTCCGCACCACCCGGAATGTCGGCGAAGTGGTGGACGAGATGGAACTGAACGCTTTACAAATCCAGAGCCTGACGGGAAGGTATCCCATTTTCTACCGCCCCGGGGCAGCCTGCACGGACGAGA
>Ga0315277_10004694_pt1 | contig 18134 bp, 17 predicted proteins | sample YL17G05_15_MG_FD_203695 | JGI IMG/M metagenome (GOLD analysis project Ga0315277, IMG submission 203695) | Sediment microbial communities from Yellowstone Lake, YNP, Wyoming, USA - YL17G05_15 | ecosystem: Environmental > Aquatic > Freshwater > Lake > Sediment | place: USA: Wyoming | collected...
TTCATTCTTGTTACCTCAAAGAGCAGAGGAAGATCAAACTTTCGTCGCCCGTGGGTCACGAATATGCCATAAGGAATTCCAGAGTAAAAGAAGATGAGATTTGTCGTTCATGAACACCACTCAACCCGTCTCCATTATGATTTCCGGTTGGAGATCGCTGGTGTCCTCAAGTCCTGGGCTATTCCAAAGGGACCTTCCATGAATCCTGCCGAAAAAAGGCTTGCTGTCATGGTGGAGGATCATCCCCTCGAATACGGAGACTTTGAAGGGATCATCCCTCAGGGAAACTACGGCGCGGGAGCAGTCCTCATCTGGGACTCTGGCGAGTTTAATCCAGAAGGAGATCCTGAAACTGCCCTCTCGAAGGGGAGACTCAGTTTCTCTTTGGAAGGAAAGCAATTAAAGGGAGGCTTTTCCCTCATCCTAATGAAAGGAAGAGGGAAAGGGAACGATTGGCTCCTGATTAAGGGACAGGATTCCTTTGTCAAAAAGGATTGGAAAATGGAAGAAGCCCTGACACCAGCGAGGAAGAAAAAACTTCTTAAAAAGATCCCACCCTGCGAAACCAGCTAATCTCCATTGCGGATTGCAGATTGTGGATTGCGGATTGAAAAAACTGAAAGTAGACCGCCTGGTCATTTGAGATTGGGGCAGAGCTGCAAAGATCTGCTCTCAGGTCTGGATTCTTGTATTGACAGACCAGGGGAATGATTCCGACCTCCGAACGACAAACTTATTTATGGAACCAACCCCCCAGCTTTTCCTTGATAGATTCCAAGAAGATATAGATGACAGGTGTGATATAGAGCGTTATAAACTGTGAAAAAAGAAGTCCCCCCACCACAGCGAGTCCCATGGGACGACGTGATTCCGCTCCTGCACCAAAACCGAATGCAATCGGCAGAGTGGCCATGAGAGCCGACATGGTCGTCATCATGATGGGCCTAAATCGGATGAGGCAGCCTTGGTAGATTGCATCGGAGGGGGTCCTTCCTTCCCTTCTCTGGGCATCCAAAGCAAAGTCAATCATCATAATGGCGTTTTTCTTCACGATGCCGATCAACATGATAATTCCTACAAAGGCATAAAGATTCAAATCAATATGAAAGAGGAGCAACGTCAGCAAAGCGCCGAAACCGGCAGAGGGAAGACCTGAAAGGATGGTCAAGGGATGGATGAAGCTTTCGTAAAGAATACCCAGTACGATGTAGATGACCAAAATGGCCATCAGCAACAGGAGTCCCAGGCCTTCCATCGATGATTCAAAGGCCTGAGCAGTTCCTTGGAAGCTGGTGGTGATCGTTGAAGGAAGGTTCTTTACAGCCACCTTGTGAACCGCACTCACGGCCTCTCCGAGGGAGACGCCTGGCCTGAGGTTGAAGGAGAGGGTGACAGAAGGGATCTGTCCAAGGTGATTCACCGTGAGAGGCCCCACCCCCTTGGTCATATTAGCCACTGCGTTCAATGGGACGAGTCGGCCAGTGGAGGAACGGATGTAGAGCATGGATAATGCGTTAGGGTCGAGCTGATACCGGGGGTCCAGTTCCATGATCACCTGATACTGGTTGTTTGGAGCGAAGATAGTGGAGATCTGGCGAGAACCATAGGCCGTATAAAGGGCATCCTCCACCTGTTGTGCAGTGACACCAAGGGCTGAGGCCTTATCCCGATCGATCCCGATATTGACCTGAGGGTTCGAGATTTGGAGATCACTGGTGACATCTTGGAGACTTGGCAATTCCCGCAACTTCACCTCGAGCAGAGGGGCATGCTCATACAGCTCCTTTGTGTTGGGGCTCTGCAGGGTAAACTGATACTGACTTTTTGACAGTGTTCCTCCGATGCGGATCGGTAGGAAGTTTTGCATAAACACCCGCATTCCCGGAACAGTCGCCAGTTTCGGCCGGAGTTCTTGAAGGATCTCGTCCGCACTCAGACGGCGCTCCGACCTCGGTTTTAAACGGAGGAAGACACGACCTATATTATAACCGACCATAGTCCCTCCAGGCCCTACTCCCGACATAAAGGAATCAATGTTTGGATCCTGGCGCAGGATAGCAGCCACCTTCTGCTGATGCTCCTTCATAGACTCGAAAGAGATCCCCTGGGCTGCCTCTGTGAAACCGAAGAGCTGGCCTGTATCCTCGGTTGGAAGAAACCCTTTCGGGACGGTCATAAATAAATAAATGGTCACTGCAAAAATAAGGTTAGATACCACGAGAGTCGTCCAGGGGTGCTTCAGGACAATTTTAAGAGACTTATCATAAGCGCGGAGCACCCCCTCAAAAAACCTCTCTGAGGTTGCATAAACTCGACCATGATGGGCTGTCTTTGAGGGCCGTAGGAATCTGCCGCAGAGCATGGGAGTCAAGGTCAAAGAAACAAAACAAGAGACCAGAATGGCGATGCTGATCGTCACTGCGAACTCGTGCACCAGCCTTCCTATAATCCCTCCCATGAAAAGGACGGGAATGAAGACGGCGACAAGAGAAAGGGTCATGGAGATGATGGTGAAGCCAATCTCTTTTGACCCATTGAGGGTAGCCTCTAAAACCCCTTCCCCTTTCTCGATATGACGGACGATATTTTCGAGCATGACGATGGCGTCATCGACCACAAACCCGACCGAAAGGGTCAAGGCCATGAGGGAGAGGTTGTCGAGGCTGAAGTTCAGGAGATACATGGCAGCGAAGGTGCCCACAATGGAGAAGGGAAGCACAAGGCTTGGAATGAGGGTGGAAGAGAGGTTCCGAAGGAAGAGGAAAATCACCAGAACGACCAGGCAGAGCGATAAAAGCAGAGTGAATTTTACATCGCCTACGGAATCGCGGATCGACACGGAGCGGTCGTAGAGAGTCGTAAGATTGATGGCTGCCGGCATCTGGGCTCGAAAGCTGGGAAGAAGCCTCCTGATGGCATCAACGACCTGAACGGTGTTTGTTCCAGGTTGGCGCTGGATGGCGAGAACAATGGAAGGGACATCGATAATCCAATTGGCAACCTTATTATTCTCTACGCTATTGATTGCCCGGCCAATTTCCTGGAGGCGCACGGGCGCACCATTTCGGTAAGCCACAATCAGAGGTTGGTAAGCTTCTGCTGCCATCAATTGGCCATTGGCCTGTACGGTGACCGCTTGATGGGGCCCCCATAAAGTGCCTGTAGGCAGGTTTACGTTTCCTCTCTGGACAGCAATTGAGGCCTCATCGATTCCAATGCCTCGTGTCGCAAGGGCTTGCGGATCAAGCTGGATGCGGACCGCATATTTCTGAGACCCGTAGATCTGAACCTGCGCGACACCGCTGATCATCGAGATGCGGGGAGCGATGAAGGTATCTGCATATTCATTCACTACGGAGAGGGGAAGGGTTCGAGAGCTGAGAGAGAGATAGAGAACGGGTTGGTCTGCAGGATTGACCTTCTGATAAGAAGGGGGAAACGGCAATTCTGGAGGGAGCTGGGTAGAGGCTTTGGTGATCATCGACTGAACATCCTGGGCAGCAGCATCGATGTTTCGGCTCAGGTTGAACTGGAGGGTGATCAGGGTGATCCCCAAGGCATTCGTTGACGTCATGGAGTCCAGGCCTGCGATCGTTGAGAATTGCCTTTCGAGCGGGGTGGCAACGGAGGAGGCCATCGTCTCAGGGCTTGCACCTGGCAGGTCGACCCTCACCAGAATGGTCGGAAAATCAACATTGGGAAGATCGCTCACCGGAAGAAGCCGATATCCTGCCAAGCCAAAAAAGAGGATGGCGAGCATGACGAGGGTCGTCATGACAGGTCGCCGGATGAAGAATTCTGCGATGTTCATGAACCCTTCTCCGAGCTGCTCGGGTTCACGTTCACTTCCACTTTAGCTCCTGGTACGAGCTGGAGCTGGCCATCGGTCACGACCTTCTCTCCGTCCTTGAGCCCTTTCTCGATAATCGACTCATTATTGAGTGTTCTATTCACAACCACGGGACGGAGCTCTACCGTAAGGTCTGGCTTGACCACAAAGACATACTGGCCATCCTGCCCGGTCTGGACGGCCTGGGAAGGAATGATGATCGCGTCGGGCTGTGTGGTAAGGGTCAGAACCACATTCACGAACTGGCCCGGCCAGAGCCATTTTCCTTTATTGGCGAAGGTCGCTTTGAGCAAGATCGTTCCTGTTGTCTTATCGACGGTGTTATCGATGAAAGTTAGGACACCCTGCTCAGTGCCACTCGCATCATTCGAAAGGTACGCTTCGACCTTGAGTGGGCCTCCTGCCATATATTTCTTGATCTCTGGCAGGTTCTGGTCGGGAACAGAAAAGGCAGCATAGATCGGGTTGATCTGATTGATGGATACCAAGTCAATATCATTTGCCTTAACGACGTTCCCTCTCTTGACGAGAAGATTTCCGGTTCGGCCATCCATGGGGGAACGGATAAAGCAATAACCCAGTTGAATCTTGGCGTTTTCGACTGCTGCCTGGTCTGCACGGACAGCGGCCCGGGCATTCTCCAAAGCGGCTTTCGATGAACGGACCGCTGCCTCTGCACTCTCTTTGGCGGCCTTATCCGCACGGACGGTTGCTTCGAGGGCCTCTGCATTCGTCCGAAACTGATCATATTGCTGCCTCGAGACGACCTGCCTCTCGATGAGGGACTCGTAGCGCTTCGCTTCGACCTTGGCATTCTCTGCCTGAGCAACATCCCTTTGAAGGTTCGCCTCAGCCTGTTTCACCAGGGCAATGTTTTTGGCGAGGTCTGCCTCGACCTGGCCCACCTGGGCTATATCCCGAGCCTGATTGGCCTCAGCCTGTTTGAGGCCCGCTTCAAAGGGTCTGGAGTCGATCGTGAAGAGCAGATCTCCCTTCTTCACATCCTGCCCTTCGGTAAAATGGACCTGGCTGATTTCGCCCCCTACGATTGACTTCACAGTGATCGTGGAATAGGCTTGAACGTTCCCGATGACGCGAATCTGCACAGGAACCGCTTTTTGGATCACCGTACCTACCATCACCGGTATTGAAACGTTGTTCTCCGGTTTCGTCGAATCTTTACCGGAGCAAGATGACAGGAAAATCATGGCTGTGAACAATACTCCTGAAATACCCAAGAAAAGAATACCCTCTCTTTTCACTTTTCTTCCTTTCTATAACGAATAACGGGCGAGAAAAAATGCTTTCCCCTCGGGAGCCCATATACCCGAAGCCCAAAAAAGATAAACCGCCCCAAAAGAATTAATCGGATGATTAATTTGTTAAAATAACATATTTCCATTCGGATGGACACACCTTAGTCGCTCTCTGGCCAAATCAAAACTCCCCGGAAGGCCTTTCAATTGTTCCAACCATTCTCAAAGATCTTAGCGCCAAGACATCCACCACAATTGCCCCTGAAGAGTATGCTATTGATGGTTTCTCCTTTCCTAAATTTTGCACGGCCTGTATTCTACAAACCTTAATAATTCGTATCAATTTAGCGCTTTGAAAATGGGAAAAATATGTTTAAAAAGGTTGTCATTCCTGCGGAAGCAGGAATCCAGATTTCATTTTTATTGGTCCTGGATTCCCGTTTTCACGGGAATGACAGGAAAAATGGACCGTTAAAGAGCTTCGTTTCAAAGAGCTAAAGTGTTACAATAATTCAAAAATAATTCTTTACCCGATATTTGTCAACTTTTCAAAGACTATTTAACATTTTGATTTCAAAAGAAATTTATGACTTAGAGGCTTTTATGCGTAACGCTTTTATGTCTCTCCTATGACGATATAGGAGATTAAGGGCCTGGCGTTAAGGCAAGTGGGTAGGTTTGCACTTTTAAGAGAGCTCTGAAAAACTACTCCACGCTCCCTTGATTAAAGAGATTTTAAAAGAGGATTACAGAGATTTCTAGACTTTTTCAGAAATCTCCTAAAATATAATTGACACTGAAAGATTTTTCATGAATATTATTCATCGTCACAGATATATGATGAGAGAAAAGATCGGAAATTGGGATGGAGAATAGAAAGCCAAAGAAAATACTGGTCGTCGATGATGAGAAAGACACGGTCGAGATGATCACCACCCTTCTCGAATTGGAAGGGTATCAGGTTTTTTCTGCCCAATCTGGGGCTGAGGCCATGGGCCTGTTGGAAGCAGGAAAACAGAGATCTCCAGAGGTTGAAACGCCCGTGGATTTGATCCTCCTCGATATTGTACTGGGGGATGCAGACGGAAGGGATATCTGCTCCAAGATCAAAGAGGATGAGGAGATGAAGTTCATCCCCATTATCATTCTCACGGTTCGATCGACCCTTCAGGACAAAATCAACAGCCTCAATATTGGTGCGGATGATTACCTCACCAAACCGTTTATTAACGAGGAGCTATTGGCTAAGGTCAGGGTGATGCTCCGGATCAAAGATCTCCATGACGAGTTGAAGAAGGAGAAAGATAAGAATATCCTTCTCTCCCAGGCGCTGGAGAAACGTTACAGTTTTGGGAATATCCTTGGGAAGAACAGTCGGATGCAAGAAATCTATGAGTTGATTACAGACATTTCAAACACGGATTCAACCGTCCTCATTCAGGGTGAAAGCGGTACGGGAAAGGAGTTGATTGCGAGGGCCATCCACTATAGTAGCGATAGGAAAACCAAACCTTTCGTCGTGGCCAACTGTTCTGCCTATTCCCAGAACCTTCTGGAGAGTGAACTCTTCGGTCACGAAAAGGGGTCTTTTACCGGTGCCATTCGGCGAAAGATCGGGCGATTTGAGCTTGCCCACGGAGGGACGATCTTCCTCGACGAGATCGGTGAGGTTTCACCACCTACCCAGATCCTGCTCCTCCGAGTCCTGCAAGACCATCGGTTTGAGCGGGTTGGGGGAGAGGAGACCCTCGAGGTCGATGTCAGGGTCATTGCTGCCACCAATAAGAATCTGAACGAGGAGATGAAGAAGGGAACCTTCCGAGAAGATCTTTATTATCGACTCAATGTCATCCCCATCTTCGTCCCGCCCCTTCGTGAGAGGAGCGATGATATTTCCCTTCTCGCCTCTCATTTCCTGAAAAAATTTGGTAACGAGAAAGGAAAGGAGACCACGAGTTTTTCTTCTGAAGTGATGGAGATCTTCCTCGCTCATTCTTGGCCCGGAAATGTAAGGGAACTGGAGAATGTCATTGAGCATGCGGTCATCATCAGTAAACAAGATAGGATATTGCCGAAAGACCTTCCTCAATACCTCCTCCAAAAGCCATTACCAACACAAAAACTGGTTTCCCTTCAGGACTATGAAAAGAGCATCATTTTGAAGGCCCTCGAGGAAACGAACTGGAATAAGCACCAGACAGCAAAAAGGTTGAAGATTAACCGTTCAACTCTTTATGGCAAGATGAAGCGTTATGGATTGGTCAGGGGAGAAATTAATACATAGATGTCTAAAATTAGACATATATGTAACATATTAAAATTAAATGATTTTATTGATGGGTGAACGAATTTATTTAAGTTCACGATCTAAAAACGGACATATTTCCTTTCCCCATACAACTCCTATCAATTCTTCATCCTTTGAAATCCATTAGATTATTTTGATCCTGCTGAAATCTTAATTTTGGTATGAAAATTGCTTAAATTTATTAACGTATTCCCATTAAGGAGGTTAAAATGAAGTGTCATCGATGCGGTGGTGCCATGGTCTACGAGAAATTCTACGGTTTAAGTGAAGAATTTTTCGGCTGGAGATGCATCTTTTGCGGGGAGATCGTTGACCAGGTGATACTCCAGAATCGACTTGAACAGAAGCGGTGATATCCCCCTTCCAACGGTTTATCTTGGTGCACTTATATCGGAATGGGGATGAACATGAAGGGTAGGATTTGTATTGTGGATCATGACCTGGCAAGTAGGGGCTATCTCAGAGAGTGTCTGGAGAGAGAAGGTCATCATGTGGTGACAGTGGATAATAGCTCACAAGTGAGGCACTATCTGGAAGAGGAAGCCTTTAATATTTTTATATTAAACATCGATACCCCTGGAGTTAGGGAAAAGAACCTGCTGCTCAATATTAAAAAGGCTCACCAACCGCGAATCCTTCTTATCGTCTCAGAGAGAGGGGATACCTTCCTTAAGGAAGCGATCAACTTGGGGGTTTATGGTTTTATTTACAAACCATATAACCTCCAGGAGATCTGCACCATGGTAACCCATTTGACTCGATAGAAGGAGGTCGCATGGCTATGGATGAGTTTTGGAAGGCCGTCCCAGAACTCCCTCAGTTTAAAGATTTATCCCTCGAAGAAAAACCACTCCTGGACGAAGCTTTCAGTCGGTTCCCTCCTGTCATTTCTGAATTTACATTTACCAACCTCTTCATTTGGCGGCATGCCTACCAGATAAAAATCAGCCGTTTTAAAGACTTTCTCTGCCTCTTGGCAGATAAGGAAAAAAATTCCTTTTTCTTTCCTCCCATTGGAGAAGGAGATGTGGTAGTATGTTTTAGGATTTTGCTTCAATATCTTGAAGGGAGAGGGATTCCCCCAAAAATTTCGCGGGTTCCAGAAACCATGATTGCCCCGATCGACTGGAAGGAAGAGGGCCCTCTGCCGAATTTGGATCGAGATCAAAGCGACTATATCTACCTGACCGAAGATTTAATTAAATTAGAAGGAAGGAAGTATCACCGCAAGAGAAACCATATCAAACAGTTTAAAGAGAAGTATTCCTATCAATACATTCCGCTGACCTCCGAATGGATTTCGGAATGCCTCCGATTAGAGACCGAATGGTGTGATCTTCGTCATTGTGAGGCTATTCCAGGTTTGCTCAATGAATCCCTGGCTATTAAAGAAGCCTTAACACATTTTCAGTCATTAGGGATGAAAGGTGGAGCTATTTTGATCAATGGAAAGGTGGAGGCCTTTACATTGGGAGAACCACTCAATGGAGATACGGTCGTCATCCATATTGAAAAGGCTAATCCATCCTATGAAGGTCTCTATACCCTCATCAATCAGGCCTTCTTAGAAAAACAGTGGTCAGGGTGTACTTATGTCAACCGGGAGCAAGATTTAGGGGAAGAGGGATTGAAAAAGGCAAAGGAATCTTACTTTCCTCACCATATGGTCAACAAATATACCATTACCTTGGGATGAGGAGAAGGGGGAAGAAAATCGAAAAGGGTAAGAAGATTGGGAACTGGTTCAATCGGGATACCCTAATCGGGAACTTCTCTGTATATGGAAGAAGGTAAAAGAAGCCGGGTAGATGGGCTGAGGCGATTTATCCTTTCCCAAATTGAAGAGACAGGCCCTATCCCCTTTCGTCAATTTATGGAGTGGTGTCTGTACCATCCGGAATATGGCTATTACAGCACGGAGGGGGTAAAGATCGGGAAAGAAGGTGATTTTTATACAAGCCCTTGCGTGCATCCCCTTTTCGGACGCCTGATCGCAAGACAACTCTTCCAGATGGCGGAAATTTTGGCAGGGGAAGTCTTCGAGGTGGTTGAAATGGGAGGAGGACGGGGGTTTCTCTGTGAAGACATCTTAAATTGGGCGAAGAATTACTTTCCGGCCTTCTACCAACGTCTCCGCTATCGTCTCATTGAGACGGCGCCCCATTTCTTAAAGGAGCAGCAAGAGAGACTCTCGGAGCATGAAAGAGAAGGAAAGGTCTTCTGGACGGATTCGAAAGTGTTCGAAGAAGGGAAAGACCAATTTGAAGGCTGTTTCCTTTCCAATGAATTGATTGATGCCTTTCCTGTTCATCAAGTGATTCTTAGCCAAGGAGAATTAAAAGAGGTCTATGTTACCCAACGTCAAGGCCAACTGGAGGAGCAATGGGGTGATCCTTCTGATCCAAGGATCCTTTCCTATTTTCAATCCATGGGCATCACTCTCCAAAAAGGCCAGAAGGCCGAGGTCAACCTGAAAGCTTTAGACTGGATGGAAAAGGTAGGGCGAGCTTTGAAGAAGGGATTTGTCCTAACCATTGATTATGGTTATCTCTCCCACGAACTTTACGCTCCTCTTCGAAAGGATGGAACACTCCTCTGTTATTTTCAGCATCGGACTTCAGAAAATCCTTTTGAAAGATTGGGAGAGCAGGACATCACATCTCATGTCAACTTCACCAGTCTAATTAGAAAAGGAGAGGAGGTCGGTCTCCGGTTCACCGGCCTTGTTCCCCAATACCGTTTTCTCATCGGGTTGGGCATCCTTCAGGAGACGGAATCCCTGGGCAGTGAGATGTCTACATTGAATGGATTAAAATTGAGACTCTCATTGAAACACCTGATCGAACCGGAGGTAGGGATGGGTGAGATCTTTAAGGTGTTGATCCAACATAAGGGGATCGAGAAGCCCCAGTTGGATGGTTTGAGAGATCTCAGTTCGATCCCCTGGACTTCTCAATGCATTCAAGAATGAAAGGTTCCCGTTCCGTCATTCCCGTGCTTGCGCGCCATAGCGCTCCAGCGCGCAGGCGTGAAAACGGGAATCCAGATGTGTCCTTGCAAAAACAGGGAACCAGTAATTAAAGACCGTGGATTCCCCCCATCAAGTGCGGGGCAAGCTCTGCTTTCACGCAGGAATGACAAATAAGTGAGGGGTATAGGAGGGCTCAATGAAGGTTTTAGGACTCTTTGGCAGTCCGAGAAAGGAAGGAAATACAGAACTCCTCTTGGAAGAGGCCCTCAAAGGGGCCACGATGGAAGGAGCGGAGGTGGAGCGCATCCATCTCAGCGATCTCAACATCATCCCATGTAAGGAGTGCCTGAAATGTTTCGAAAAAGGTGAATGCATCATCTTAGACGATATGCAGGAAATCTATCCAAAACTGTTGGAGGCAGATATCATTATTTTTGCTTCACCCATTTTCTTCTATGGAATCACTGCCTGGGCCAAGGCCTTGGTGGACCGATGTCAGGCCCTCTGGGCAAGGAAGTACGTCCTTAAAAATCGGTCTTTGGGCAAGGAGGGCAAAAGGAGTAAGGGATTTTTTATCTCTGTGGGAGGGACGAAAGGGCAGAGGGTGTTCGAAGGGGCGATCCTCACGGTCAAATATTTCTTCGACGTCCTGAATGCGGATTATGTGGGCGAATTAGTTTTTAGAGGGATAGATGCCAAAGGTGATATCCTGAAGCAACCGGATGCGATGCAGCAGGCCTTTGAAGCTGGAAGGAGATGGGTATCCGATTGGAAGAAGGGGAAGTAATGAATTTCTCCATTGACTTTTGGATAGGGGTTTCCTAAATGAAGCCAAGGCTGAATGTGATCTGGAATGAGAATTATTGTAAACGTTGTATCATCTGTGTGGAAGTCTGCCCTGTTCAGGTCCTTGCTCTCGAAATGAACGAGATTATGGAGAAAGAAGGTTGTATCCGCTGCTATCGATGTGAACGCTATTGCCCTGATATTGCTATTGAGGTGATGGATGAACAAGAAAAATCAATATAGGGTTCGGTAGGGAACGGTTTGAAACCGTTCCCTACACGAGTTCGGAGATCTGTTAACAAATTGAGAAGGACAGAGATATGAAGCAGCTCGTCTCTGGTAATGAGGCCATCTTTCAGGGAGCGATCAGGGCTGGGGCCAATTACTTCGCTGGTTATCCCATCAGCCCCACCTCGGAAATCCTCCAACAGGCCTCTCTCTACGCTGAGGAAAATCCTCAGTTTCGATTTCTTCAGGCGGAGGACGAGATTGCTGCAGCTATTGCCACAATCGCTGCCTCACTGGCCGGTACCAAGGCCTTCACTGCTACTTCTGGACCAGGATTCTCCCTGATGCAGGAGGCCCTGGGATGGGGCCATGCCGTGGAAGCTCCCTGCGTCTTCATCAATTCGATGAGGGTCGGTCCATCAACAGGCATGCCGACTCAGCCTGCTCAAGCGGATCTACTTCAGGTCAAGGGAGGAAGCGCCGGTGATTATTATCCCATTGCCTTCTACCCCAATTCGGTGGAGGAGTGTTTTCGTTTGACCGTAACGGCCTTTAATGCCGCGGAAGAGTCCCTCTCGCCGGTCATCCTCCTTGGGGATGCGTTCCTTTCCCACCTCTATGAGATAGTGGATTTGGAAGGAATTGGGGTGGAGGTGGTCCCCCGGAGTAAAGAACCTCTCGGTAAAGGCCAGAGGCTCTTTACTGGGACAGCCCATGATAAGATGGGAAACATCAAGACGAATGACCCGGAGATCTATCGAGCATGGCTTTCGGAGTTGAAGGATCGCCACCATCGAGTTGCTGAGAAATATCCCCTTTTTGAGTACCTTCCTCGTCAGGGCTCTTCTGTCCTTCTCATCGCCTTTGGCATCACTTCAAGGATTCTCTCATCATTAAAAGAGCGATTCTCCATTTTCCGACCGATCCGCATTTTTCCCCTTTTGGAACAAGAGCTGAAGGAAGTGACCCAAGCTTATCATGATATTATTGTGGTGGAAGGCAGTGATGGGCAGTATGCGGGTTGGGTGGAGGGGGCCACTGGCCGAAAGGTCTTGAGGGTTCCCTGCCTGGGTGGAGGGTTCAAGCTCCAATGGATTCAGCATCAGATTGAGGAACGATTGAAGGGAGACGCAGGATGACGAACCGTTCCTACAAAGACCTCTTGAAGATGAGACGGTTCCCTCATACCTGGTGCCCGGGTTGCGGCATTGGTGCCGTCTTAAAAAACGTGGCGATAGTTCTAAAAGAACTGGGCTGGAGTAATCAAAACACGGTCGCTGTTTCTGGGATTGGCTGTTCTGGAAGAATGTCCGGATATATGAACTTAGATGCGATTCACACTCCCCATGGTCGTGCCCTCACCGCTGCAGAAGCCATCAAAACCGTCCGCTCAGACTTGAATGTCATCGTTCTCTCAGGAGATGGTGATCTGGCCAGTATCGGAGGAAACCACCTCCTTCATACCTCTCGGAGAAATCCAGATATCACCGTCTTCTGCAATGACAACGAGATCTATGGGTTGACCGGCGGACAGGCCGGACCTACGACACCCAAGGGTACGAAGACCCTTACCTCACCTCGCGGAGAACCCTATCTACCTCTTCGATTGGGTCGCATCCTCACCCAACAGGCTCCCTATTTTTATGCCCGTACGACGGTCTATCACCTCAACCATTTCAAGACTTGCATTCATGAAGCCCTTCTTTGGAAAGGGTTCAGTTTTGTGGACATCATCAGTGACTGCATTGAGTTGAATGGAAGGAGGTTAGGTTTCAAAACGGCCCATCAGATGTTCAAATGGTTTGATGAAAGATTCCATATCGTCGAAGGTGAAAGAGACCATCTCCGAGAAGATGAACTGGGAATTGCCAAGGCAATGATAGAAGAAGTACCCCAACCCACGGAGAAGGTGAAGGTCGAACCGAAGGGTCCGATAGAGGAACTAAAAACTTTCACACTTGAGGAACTCCAACGATTTGATGGCACAGGAGAAAAACCGATCTATGTTGCTTATAAAGGTAAAGTTTACGACCTCTCAACAAGTCCTCTCTTTCAAGGCGAAAAGAGGATGCGCTGTCATCTTGCAGGTAAAGATCTGACCAAGGATATCGACATTGCACCCCATGGAGAAGACCTGGTCTTTAAATTTCCGGTGGTGGGAAGATTGGAATAGAAAGACAGGAGGGCTTAATCGAATCACCAAATTCCAAGCACCCATGATCAAATAATCACCAAAATCTCAATGACCAAATTTCTGGTTTGATAAATTAGAGTTTTGGTAACACTTTAGCTCTTTGAAATGACATGGGATTAGTCCCCCGGTCAGAGATGCTTCCAAAGTTTTAGAATGCGGTCTTTTATATTTTTACTATTGAAATGGAGAAAGTGAGCGAGAGGCTGCTATACTTATGGAGCCGTCTGATTGTTCCAGTAAGAGGTTTCCGCTCTAAAACTTTTCCAGCATCCCTAACCGGTGTCCTATGAAGGCGATTTACAAAGCGCTAAAGTTTTACGATTTTTGGAATTTGAGTTGTGGAAAATTGGAGCTTATTTGGAATTTGGGATTTGGTGATTGGAATTTAAAGTTATATATTAGGCAAGTGAGGATATTTTTGGAGAAACTTTTATGAAACGAATCGTTTTTACAGGAGTGGGAGGTCAGTCCGTCAGGGTCATCTCCCATGTCCTCGCCATGGCCTTGAAGGAGTTGGGCTATGAGGTTGCCCTTCTCTTCGACTATGACTCTTCCATTCGTAATACACGGATCAGCGGCTATCTGACTTATGATCAGAAACCCATCGAAAACCCAATGATCGATGAGGCGGACATCCTCGTTCGACTCCATGAAAAAGGGGATCAACTGATCGCCCAGAAGACGATTTGCGATACCGGACTCTGTACGGATGAGGAGGTCCCTTTCGGGATGATGGGGATTGAAAAGTTTGGTCAGGCGATCTTCGGCAATATGATCGCCCTCGGTCGACTCTTCCGATTGATCGACCTTGATATCAGCCATATCGAATTGGAAAAGGTACTGCCTAAATCCTATCTCAAAGAGAATCTAAAAGCAATTCAAGTGGGTTACGATCTCAATCTCTATGAAGATTAATTCCCTCGTTTTCCCTTTAGAAAAGGGGAAGGTGTGAAAAAATCGGGCACATGGTTGAAACGGAAAGGACGGGTGGGTTGGAGAAGCTTTAGACCTGCCTGCGCGTAGCCGCTTCGGCGAAGGCAGGGCGCAACCTTTGGAAATTGAACCCCTGTGTCCTAAAATCGCTTGACCACATATCTTTATTGCCGTGGCGGGTGACCCTTAACCCCAACGAGCGCATTCTAAAGCTTTGGAAATCCACTCGTCCTTTCGGGACAAAGGTTGACGAAAGCAATTTTTTCACACCTTCGGGAGATGAAGGAGGGTGAAAAGGAGGAACGGATGAGAAAAACATTGGTCTTTTTAGGATTGATCTTGTCCTCAGTGGTCCTTGTGGCAGCTAAATATGACAACCTTCTTGAAATGGATGATAAAACAGTAAAATCCTCAGAGTGTAATGAATGCCACAAGCTGATCTATGAGGAGTGGTCGAAGAACTTCCATGCCAAGGCTTTTATCAATGATCCATTTAAAAAAGACTCAAAGAATTATGGGGCAGAAGAGTGTATCGCTTGCCATGCGGCACAGGAGATTGGGGACGAAAGAAATCTAAAGAACAGGCCAGTCCATAAGGAGGAGGGGATTAACTGCACCACCTGTCACCTCAAAAACAATATGATCTATGGTCCTTATAAGCTGACAGCCAAACACAAATCTGAGCAGGATGAATCGATGCTCAAATCCGAATTCTGTGCAGGATGCCACATGCCCACTTTTCAAGAATGGCAGACGAGCGGTTCAAAAAGGACCTGTCAGGAATGCCATATGCCGAGGGTGGAGCGGAAGGTGGTTCAGGGCTTTCTTCTCTCCAAGGTGGTGCCGAATCGAATGGTAGGCCAACACCTTCAGAGTTACGAGAAACTCCTCAAGGAGGCAGCCCTGATCACAGGCGAGGCAGGGAAAGGTCTGATCAAAATATCCCTCACCAATAAAGGAGCAGACCATCATATGCCCACTGGAAAATACGGCGATTATCGGGTCGTGCTCAACACCCAGGTGAAGGATACAGATGGGAAAACAATCTTCTCAAAAGAGGAAATCTTATCCACGCTCAAAAAGAATGGGGTTCCTCCTCAAAAGACCATCCTCTTTGAATACCCGATCTCTTTTGAAATGGGAAAGCGATATAAGGTGAACTCAAGCCTTCTCTACCAGGTTGAAGGAAGAACAGACCAATCCATGGCTAATTGGAATGCAGAGTTTGAGGGAAGATGAGATGGCATTCATTCACCCTATGGTTATCATCCTGGCGATTCTTTCAGGAGTCTATACAGGCTACTTGGGTTGGAAGCGATTCCAATTCAAAAGAGGCCATGGATCTGCTTCGGACTTCCCATGGAAAAAGCATATTCAATGGGGAAGAAGATTTTATATCCTTCTCTGGATCGGCTTTTTAATTGGACTGGGATCTCTTTTCTATTTGAAAGGTAAAATTCTCACCTCGGGTTTTCATGCCTATTTGGCGGTTCTCATCCTCCTTCTCTTTTCCATTGGGGTCTGCCTGGGATTGAGGCTTTCTAAAGGGAAGGGACCGGATCGCCTTGCCCTGTTTCATATGGGATTCAATTACAGCGCTTTCCTTTTCGTCCTTTTTCAAATAGCCCTGGGTGTGATTCTCTTGACATTTTTTCTTTATTCATAATCCCCCTCAACCCTCTTTATTAAAGAGGGGTTGGGAGGATTCAAACGAGGAGGTGAAAATAATGACGCAATGGAAATGCTCAAATTGCGGTTACACATTTGGAGCGGATACATTGCCCGATCGATGTCCTTCCTGCAAGCAGGTCTGCACCTTCAGCGATGTGACCTGCTATATTCCAGACTGCGGTGGACCAACGAATATCGACCCCAGACTGGCAGGTAAAAAGGACAAACCCATCAATAAATAACAAATTTCAAAATCCAAATGTCAAATGAATGTCAAAATGACGAAATGAAATTTATTTCTTGATGAATCCGTAAAAAGTCCTAAAACCGTCACTCCGGCGAATGCCGGAGTCCAGAACTATTTGAAATAACTGGATTCCTGCTTTCGCAGGAATGACAAAACAGGGTAATTTGGACTTCATTTGAACTTTGAGCTTTGACATTCAATTGAGTGGTTAAGATGAAGATGGCATGAGAGATAAGCAATGATTAAATTATAAATTGAAGAAAGGAGGGAAAGAAGATGCGGCTCAAGGGTAAAAAAGTAGTTCTTCTTGCGGAAAATAACTATGAGGATATGGAGCTCTGGGTTCCTTACTTTCGATTGAAGGAAGAAGGGGCAGAGGTCACGATCGTGGGAACAGGAAGCAGCCCATCCTATACAAGCAAACATGGTTATCCTGTTCAGGTAAATAAAGAGGCCAAAGAGATCGATATGTCAAAATATGATGGGGTTGTCATCCCCGGAGGTTATGCACCTGATCTGATGAGGCGATATCCGGAAATGGTTAAAATCGTAAAAGACGCCCATCAAAAGGGGAAGGTTATTGCAGCCATCTGCCATGCGGGCTGGATGCTTGTCTCTGCAGGAATTTTGAAGGGGAGGAAGGTGACGAGTTTTTTTGCGATCAAGGATGATTTGGTCAATGCCGGAGCAACCTATGTTGATGAGGAGGTTGTCAGAGATGGGAATTTGATCACCTCAAGAAAACCCGACGATCTGCCCGCCTTTTGCAGGGAGATGATTGAAGCGTTATCTAAATAATAGCGAAAAGGAGGCTGAGATGGTGACGAGTCCAAAAGTTAAATATGCCTGTGAACATTGCGGTTCTGAAGCGGACATGGTCCTTGAAGGGCTTGAAAATGTTGATGATGTGATCAAAAAAAAGAAGGGCATGACTTGTAAAAACTGCGGAAAGGAAATCAGTACATTGACGAGTGTGAAAAAACCCTTTGCGTGTGATCACTGTGGAGCCGAGGCAGACATGACGCTTGAGGGGTTTGAGAAAGTGGAGGATGTCATCAAGAGGCAAAAGAAGCTCCTATGCCATCACTGTGGAAAGGATATTTCCTGGACCGTCCGGGAGGACCTCAAGGCGATTGAGATAGCGATGAAGGCAGAAAAGGAGGCTTCTCAGTTTTATTCTAAGGCGGCTAAGATGACAAAGAATCCTAAAGGAAAGGATATGTTTCAACAATTGTCTGAATTTGAGATGAACCATTATAAGAGATTGAAGGAGCTTTCCCAATCGATCCAGGGAAAAGGAGAGTGGATTCTCTATTCAGGAACATCTTTAAAGAAGAAGTCTATTCCCGTTAAAACGGATAAATTGAAAGGCCAGGAACAACTGACAGATCTGGATGCCTTAAGAATAGCAATCAAAAAGGAAAAAAAAGCTCAAGCTTATTATCGATCGATGGCTGAATTGACAAAAGACCCAAGAGGAAGGGATATGTATAAACGCTTAGCCGATGAAGAGGTGCTCCATGAGAAGGTACTAAACGACCAATACTATAGCCTCCACAATACCGGGGTGTGGAGCTGGGGAGACTGAATCAACCTGACAGTTGCAAAACGGACACGCCTGCGTGCCGAAACGCCTGCCTGCGCGAGGCCGCTCCGGCGAAGGCAGGCACTACGGCGTGCAGGCACGGGC
>Ga0315277_10004695_pt1 | contig 18132 bp, 12 predicted proteins | sample YL17G05_15_MG_FD_203695 | JGI IMG/M metagenome (GOLD analysis project Ga0315277, IMG submission 203695) | Sediment microbial communities from Yellowstone Lake, YNP, Wyoming, USA - YL17G05_15 | ecosystem: Environmental > Aquatic > Freshwater > Lake > Sediment | place: USA: Wyoming | collected...
GCAGGAACAGGCGCGCGCCTCCCACTCCCTGGCCGGATTCGTCCACTAGGCGCACGTTCAGCGGGCGCACCGAGCTTAAACGAAAGACTAACGGCCCGGGCGCGTTGGTCGCATCAACCTCCTGCTGATCGGCGGCGAATCCATCCGCCGTCACCGTCACGAACGATGGCGCGGCGACCTTGTCCAGAGCAAATTGCCCCGACTCATCGGTCGTGTCTTGAGCAAATGGCTTGTCCTCAAAGCCGCCCCACACCTTTGCGGCCGAGATCGGATGACTTTGCTCATCCACCACCAAACCACTGATCGCGCCGGTCTTTCGAGGCGACTGGGTTCTGTCGTTGACGGTGGGAGTGGAAAGGGCATCCGCGACTTGGTCCCTCGCCCTCATGGCGACCTCCGCAGGCCGGGAATCCTCCACGGAGCTTGATTGCGATGTTGCGTGGCGCGTGAGCAAGCCGCCGGCATTCACTGCCACGAAAACCAAAGCCAACGAACCCGCCCCGAGTCCCGCAACCAGCTTGAGCTTTGCCCAGTGCCATGCGCTGAGAGTCTCGCGGGCCAACTGCGGCAACATTGTTGAAGCCGATGCGGATGCCGCCGCCATCGAAATCTTGACGACCGTGCTTGCCAGCGCAGCCGAAGTAGTCTGGACCGTTTTCTCGGACAAAACTGCCGCGAGCACGACCCCGCTCAGCTTGACCCCGCGCCGGTCCAGAAACTCCCGCATCTTTTCCACCGCCCGGCTGATGCGTTTTTTGGCTGCTTCTTCGCTGACACCCAACTTCTCACCGACTTTGCGAAACGGCATTCTTTCGTAGAACCGTAGCAGAATTGCGGACCGGTCAGCCTCGGAAAGCGCGGCCACCGCTTGATCAAGGTGCGGTGCGAGTTGTTGCCAGAGAATCTCCTCGGTGTCGGGAGAAGCGGTATCGTGGCTCATAGTGCAGGCAGTTGCTTCGCGGATTTTGCGCCGTTGTTCTGCGCGCCGAGCGTGGGCGGCCACATGGCGGGTCGTGCCAAAGAGCCAACCGCCCAGAAGGGTACCGGGGCCGAGATCGCGGGCCTTGCGGGCCAGCAGCACGAACACCGATTGAACCACATCCTCAGCCAGATGCGGATCGTCCACGTGGCGGAGGGCAACGGAGTAAACCCAGTCCAGGTGGCGTTTGACCAGTTCGGCAAACGCCGCTTCAGAGCGGTCTTCTGCGTAAGCCCGAAGCAGTTGCCAGTCGCCCATACCGGTGCGCATCGTCATTTAATCATAAATGCCCGCCAACCTGAAAAGGGGACAGAAAATCGCGTTCACGACAAGCTGGATCGCACGGGACGAAAATCTCTTTCGCCGGCTTTGCCCCCGGAGAATTCGTTGGAGCGTGATGGGATTCCTGGAGTGGGATTCGCTTCGGAATCACTTGGCGACAGCCTCGTTGATCTTGCCGGCCAATGCTCGCGCCTCCTCATCGGAAAAACTGTCTGAAATCGACGCCTTTCCTCCCGGTATTTCAGACCGAATCATGGCAGCCGAACAAACCCGGCCATCAATCACAATGGCCAGACGTTTGCCGATATTCCGACGGGTGACTTCGGCGAATCGTTTCAGGCCCGCTTCGGTGAGTGTAATCTCAATCTGGGTCCCGCCCAGCGGGACCCTGGCGACGGTGGCTGATTGTACGGCGGTCTGGTCCAGCAAAACTTCTTTTTGAACGTAAAGTGGCTCAAGGTTCACCTGGCTGGACGTCGAGTGCTGCAAAACGAGAGTCATCCGCTCGGTGTCATCAGACGGCGCATCCAGAACCAACCGCACCTCGAAAACAGGCGACTTTGGCCGTCCAGCGGCCTGTCCCTGCGACTTCACGCCGTTCGGTTCCGGGGCCGGCGGAAACTCTGTCGCGCTGGCCGCCACCAAGTTCGCGTCAACCTGCCGATCCTGGCTGTTCAGGAAATCCGTGTAGCGCTTGACCACGTCGGGCGAATAGGGACAGAGCGCCCACGCCTGCCGGAAGGCGAAGTCGGCCTCCAGTGCCATGCGCGCCTTTTCCGATTCGCCGGCCGCGTGCGCCGCGCGCCACGCATACAAATCCGCAATACTGGCCCGCCAATGCGAGAAACTCCTCCCCGCAGAATCGTTTTGCACGAATCGCCGATCACCGTTGAAGCCGTCCAAGTCTTTCCGCAAATAAACCTTCTCCACGAAATCGGCAACGACTTGGACGGGGCCTTTGTCGTGCAACCAATCGCCAATCATGGCATTCACACGCCCGCGCCAGCATTCGTGATCCTGCCGCACCACATTTTCCGGCAGCTCAACCAGCGGTTGCCGGTTGATCTTCATAATCAACCCGTGGGGTTCCAGGTGCGGATACATCCAGTCGAGCGGGAAGCTTTCCTCGATGTAAAATTCGCGGTCCGGATTTTTATCGAAGATCAATTTGGCCAACAGGCCGTTGATGCTCATGACGGCAACCTGCCCGCTGACTTGGATGCGAGCTGGCGCGCCGGGGCCGTTCGAGACTTCCTCAATCTTCTCTCCCGGCTTGAGTTGATGTTTGTGGAGACGTCGCGTCGCGTCCTGAAGGTATTCCTGAAAGCATCTTTGCGAGTCTGCAAATGTGGGAGTGTAGATGATCTTTTTTCCGGCGCCGGTGGTTTGATCATTCGCCTGGACTTCCAGCCCTGCCCAAATGCCTTTCGTGCGATCGTCTTTCCTCTGCTGCAATTTGTTGGCAGTCTCTTCGGCGGCTTTGAAGCCAGGATCATCTGGATTGCCGTTGTATAACGAAAATAGCGTTTGCTGAGCCTCCTTCATGTCAGAATCCAAAGTTCGAAGTTCGGTGTCTGAGCGCCTCACCTTGATAAATGCATCGAGCAGGCTAGACCGCTCGCCGTATGTGTTTTGCAGGTATTCGAGATAGGTCCCATCCGCCAGGGCATTCTGCGTGACGGTGTAGAATGGATCGGCATCGGTGTGGGACTTGCAGAACGCGGTGGGCAGTCCCCGTCCGGGATCGGTGCCCCCGAAGTAGATGCTGCCGGCGGGAATGGAATTGACGATGTTTTCGATCGCCATCTGAGTGTACTGTGGGTCACAGTTTACGACGTGATCGTAGGCAAGGCAGATTTCCAGCACCGGTTGCCAATAGCTGGTGCGGAGGCTCAGATCAGCGTTTTTGAGCCCCTTGGAATACTGCGGATGATGCTTTTTGAAACTTTCATACACATTGGTCACCGTCTGCCAATCGCCTTTGGTTGCCGCGTCAAAAAAGCGCTGGAACTCCGGTGAAATCTGTTCTCCCGCCGCCGCCGCCAGGATTTGCGCCTGCTTTTCGCTGGCGACCGAGAACGCTTCGAGCCGGGCAATCTGCCGTGCGCGCAGGGATTGGGATTCAGCCTCACCGCCATTGACGATGCTCGTCATGCCTCCGCCGAGACCCAGCGCCAGGAGGACCACCGTAATCATAACCACCGCCAACACCACCGGACGCATGTGTCGCGTGCGCGACGCGTCCACAATGGACGCGACTCGCCTTTCCAATCCGGACGAGCGGGCCATCGGAATCCCCGAGACTTGCGGAATTCGCCGAAACGTCCTGGCGATCTCAACCAGGTGATCGGCGTAATCCGATGCCTTGCAGCCGCCGGTCAAAACCAGATCATCGCATGCCCGCTCCCGTTCGATGCGCATGCGCCGTGCCGCCACCCAGACGAGCGGGTTGCTCCAGAACAGCGCACAAACAATCCTGGCGTTCCACTGGGTCAGATAATCCCATCGTTTGATATGAGCCAGTTCGTGCAGTAAAACGACCCGTTGCCGCTCCGCCGTCCATCGGTCGGCATCGAACGGCAGAAGAACGACTGGGCGCCACCATCCCCACGTCAGCGGCATCACCTTGCTGACGGACTGCAACAGAATCACGTCGCGCCGCAGGCGGAGACTTCGGCGGGTCTCGTCCAGCAGTTGCAACCACCCCGCATCGTCCACTACCCGAGCTTTTCGGGAGATTTTCCTGAGGCGAAGCCTCCCCAATCCGGCCCAAAGCAAGCTCAGCACGCTTCCAACCGACCACGCCGCCATCATGATCACCAGCCAACTCCGATTGAATTGCGCCGCGAGCTGCCGGCCGATGTGGGACGGACGAGGGACCTCCGAATTCCTGCCAACACCGGGAATAGCCGGCATCGGCTGCGGGGTAATCCGGGGCGCTGCCGCGGGCCCGAGTTCCAGTGCAAATGAAACCTGATTGCCGGACTCAACACGGGCGGAAACCGACCACAGTGGCCTTTGCCACGACGGCAGCATCGAAGAGGGCAACGGCAAAGCAGGCAAAACCGCCAGGGCCAGAAACCAGATCAGATGCCGCGTGGCCGCAGAAGCGCGACGCCAGATCAGGCAGGTCCCGCCAGCCAGCATCAGCACAGCGAAACTTTTGAGCCACACATCGAAGGCCGAAGCCGTGAGTTGGAACCCCGGAGCAAGATTGAAAACGAAGTTGCCGGCCGATTGCATTTCAACGGCCCTCCTTCCTGGCTTGTTTGATGATTTGTTGCAGCTTATTCAACTCCTCGTCGGAGAGCTGAGTATCGGCGGTTTCCATAAGGGCCGCCATGGTTTGTGCGACAGAGCCTTGAAAAAAAGTGGAGACCACCCTGTTCAGGGCGGAACGGCTGGCGGTTTCCCTCGACACGCGCGGCAGATAAACATAGCGCGCGCCCTGCCGGCGGTGTCGGGCGTGGCCTTTTTCTTCCATAATCCGAAGCAAGGCGCGGACGGTCGAATAGCTGGGCGGATCTGGCAAAGCCACGAGAACCTCGGCAGCGGTGGCTTCCCGGCGGGAATGCAGCACGTCCATGATCTGGCGTTCGCGCCGGCTGAGATGCAGCTCTAAACTCATAATGTGCTAAATAATTAGCATCTAACTGCAGGGTGTCAACCAGTAAATGCTAAAATATTAGCAACCCGTTAATGTTCCAGTACTATTTGTGGGATGCGCTCTAAGCTTGACGGGCCACAGTCACCCACAGAGTCTATCACTTATGGCAGGAAGTTGAAGCGTCGGCGAACTGTGCTCGCTTGGTCGCCTAGCGGTTGGTTTGACGCTAGAGGTACGCAACCAAGCGAAGCTTTTCTGGAGCAAAATATGAGAACAGCAAGCAAGAACACCGGCCGGTTCCAATGGAGTTGTATTGTCAGTGCTGGGATTGTCATCGGCGCTCTCCTCTGCAATTTGTTGGCAGTTGCCGCCGCCGCTCAGAACGCCGCAACCAACAGTCCACTGACCATCGTTTTCCCCCGGGCCACTTCTCCTGACATTTCATTGCGCAACGAAGTGCAGCGCGCCATTGACAAGGGGCTCGCCTGGCTTGAGAAGAACCAGGACACCAACGGCGTCTGGTCCACCCCTGATTATCCAGCGATCACCGCTCTGGCTTTGGCCTCTTTTCAGATGCAGGCAGAGAAAGGGAGCGGCAAGGCTGAATCCTCAACCGTCAAGAAGGGTTATGCATATCTGCTGAGTTGCGTCCAGCCGGACGGTGGCATTTACCGCAAGGAGTTGCCAAGCTACAACACGTCCATTTCGCTCGTCGCGCTCCTGATGGCCCATCGTCCGGAGTATCTACAAACCATATTGAAAGCCAGGAGGTTCATCGTTGGCTTGCAGGCTGATTACGGCGAGCCGGGCAAGGTGGACAATGTTCTCGACGGCGGCATAGGCTATGGCACCACGAACAAGACGCCGGATCTGTCCAACACCGAACAGGCGCTAGAAGCCCTAGCCTTCACCAAGAGACTGATCCAGGACAGGAATTTGCCCGGTGATGATGTCAAAGACCTGAACTGGGACGCAGCGATCCATTTCATTCAAAGCTGTCAGAACCTGCCGAGCCATAATCATGAGAGTTGGGTTTCGGGTGATCCGCAGAACAAAGGCGGCTTCATCTACGCTCCCGGAGCGAGCAAGGCGGGGGAGACGAACCTGCCCTCGGGTCGCGTGGCGCTTCGTTCCTACGGCAGCATGAGCTACGCGGGTTTGTTGAGTTACATCTACGCGGACCTCAAACCAGACGACCCCCGAGTGAGCGCCGTGATGGAATGGTTGGAGTCCAATTACACACTGGATGAAAACCCCGGCATGGGAGCTCAAGGACTCTTTTACTACTACCACACCATGGCAAAGGCACTGACATTCTATGGCACAAGCACGTTGATGACAAAGGGCGGACGCACGGTCAAGTGGCGCGAGGAGTTAACGCTGAAACTGATCAACCTCCAGCACGCCGACGGATCCTGGGCGAACGAGAACGGCCGTTGGTTTGAGAAAGACCCCGCGCTGGTCACTTCGTACGCGCTCCTGACGCTGGGAATGCTCAAAGAAAAGCTCTAGTCAGTCGAGGACCTGGTTGCGGAGGATTTCAAATACTCCGGTGGATTCAACGGTGGTTGCGGGCACAAGTCCCGGATTGGAACTGATTAACACGGGCCATTCACCCACGTCCGCCGGCCGATGGCCATGCGAGCCACGGACAAGCGCAGCGTCCAGTGGAATCACGTCCATTAACATTCGGAAGCCGAGGCGCTTTTGCAACAACCGCCACGCAATTTTCAACTTCGGAAATGTTATTCGCGGGTCGAGGAACAGCTCCACCGGGTCATAGCCCGGTTTACTATGAATATCCACTGTGCGTGCGAAATCGGGCGCGCGGCGATCATCCAGCCAATAATAATAGGTGAACCATGAACGTTCCTTGGCAACCGCGATGAGTTCCCCCGCGCGAGGATGATCGAGGCCAGCAGCACGTTTTTCGGAGGTTTCCAGGACTTCGGCGATGCCCGGCTGTTTTTCAAGCAGTGTCCGGATGGCAGGCTGGAGCGAGAGGTCATTGATGTAGATATGCGCGATCTGGTGGTCCGCCACGGCGAAGACCCGACTGGCGCCGCAGTCGAGCAACTCCAATCCGAGTTCCTCCTTCACCGACAGCCAGCCGCGTTCGCGAAACAGCCGGTTCAAATGAATCGGCGTGTCCACGGCGCTGATGCCGTATTCGGAGAGAAGCAGCACCCGCACAGAGTGCCGTTCGAAGAATGCGATCAGCTTGCCAACAATCGCATCAATTCGTCGCAGGTCAGGCGCCATCACCGCCTGATTCGGCCCGAAGCGTTGGAGGTTGTAATCTAAGTGCGGTAGATAAACTAGGTTCAAGGTCGGCGTGAACTTCCGTTCGATCCATTTGGCCGATTCGGCAATCCAACGCGACGCGGCCTCGGCGGGAAACTGACGCAAATCCACGCCGGCCGCCGGCCCCCAATAGGCCGGGAACGGAAATTCGCCAAGGTCGCGCTTCATGTCTGTGCGTACGGAGTAAGGCCAGGAGTAAATGTCGAAGACTTTTCGGCCGTCCGCCGGGTACATCGGGCGCGGTGTGACGGACCAATCCGCGCTCGAATACATGTTGAACCACCAGAACATCTTCGCGCAGGTGAAATCCCGGTTGGCTTCGCGTAATGTCTCCCAAAGTTTCTTTCCCGCCACGAGATGGTTCGATTGTTTCCAAAACTGAACTTCCGCCAGTTCGCGGTTGTACCAGCCGTTGCCGACGACGCCATGCTGCGCCGGGGGGACACCGGTCAGGTAATTTGACTGAGCAGTGCAGGTCACTGCCGGGAACGCCGGGGTGATCCGGCACAACGCCCCGCGCGCACGGAAGGCGTTGATGCACGGCGTGTGCGGGCCGAGCAGAGACTCGGACAATCCTACGACGTTGATGACGGCGGTACGAGTCACGGTGCGGAAGTTGGTTTCGCACCCTGACGCGCCCGATGCCGAACGTGCAGTTCCCGGATGGATTCGCGGATCAGAGCCGGATTCATTTCATGCACTTCAAACCCGTCGCCGATTGCACGCAACAAAGTGATGGCGAGGCTACCGCCCAGGTGTTCGCGGAATTCATCCAGTCCGCAAAGAACGAGCAACCCCTGACTCGAGTCCTCGCGCAACAAGTCGGGCGTGAACAGTTCAAAACCCAGAGCTTCGAGCAAGCCCAGCACGCGCTCTGCGCCAGCGGCGGCCAGAAATCCGGCGCGCCGGGAATAAATCACATCCAGCGCGACGCCAATCGCAACGGCTTCACCATGCCGCAAAGTGAAGTTGGAAACTTGCTCCAGCTTGTGGGCTGACCAGTGGCCGAAGTCCAGCGGTCGCGCCGCGCCGAACTCAAACGGATCTCCGCTGGCGGCGATGTGGTTGACGTGGAGTTCCGCGCATCGCCGAATGAGTTCGCGCATCGCAGTCGGCTCGAAGTGTGCCAGACAAGCCGCATCGCGCTCGATGACTTCAAAGAATTCTCGACTGCGAATGCACGCCGCCTTCACGGCCTCTGCGAAACCTGCCCGCGCGTCGCGCGGCGACAAAGTGCTGAGCAATTGAAAATCATTGATGACGGCGAATGGCGGACTAAACGTGCCGATGAAATTCTTCTTGCCGAAGGCATTGATGCCGTTTTTTACGCCCACTCCGGAATCGCACTGACTGAGCGTGGTGCTGGGGACGCGAACGTGACGCACACCGCGATGAGCCGTGGCTGCCGCCAGCCCGACCATGTCCAACAACGCGCCGCCACCTACCGCAATCAAATACGAGTGTCGGTCGATATGGTGGCGATCTATCGCCGCATGGATTGCGGTGACCTGAGACCACGAAGCTTTCGTCGGTTCACCACCTTCGCAAACAATCGGCGGGCCGACTAATGCCAACGCATCCGCGTGCGGGGTGAAATAATTCATGATTGCGGCGAGCGATTCGTCCAACACGATCAAAGCGCGGTTCGGAGAGTCATCATTGTCGCCGCGCAGAACATCGAGCAACACTGTGCTGGCCGGGTCGAATATGCCATCGGCAAAAAACACTCGATGGTGCCAAGTAACGCGGATGGTGCGTTCAATCAGATCCATGGACATAGAAGCTCTCGCAGTGTCCACAGTCATTTCAAAAGTGGCAAGCGCAGACGTATCACGTCGCAGGAATGGTCCGTTGGAGAATCCAGGCGAAGACGAACAGGCCCACAAAGACGACGCTGAAACCATTGGGTTGATACGATGTTGCCGACCAGTCCACCAGTACGATGCCCGCGAGTAAACCGGCGACGCTTTGGCCCACAGCCTTTCCCGTGCTGCTGAGACTCTTGTGCAAACACGAACAAACCCAGGCGAACAGACATGCCGTGGCGATCCAGGAAACGAAGTCCCGGTTGGAATTCCTAGCAACGCTTGCGACGATGGGTGCAAAGAGCAACGCCAGCGGCCAGCGGCCAATGATGGCACGCGTGCTTTCGCCACGAGCGAGAAAACTCACACCAGCCACGTATGTCGCCAGCGCGAGTCCATTCCAGATGACAGGGGCACAAACACGATTTCGCGTAGCCGAAGCCGCGAGAAAGTAAAGCAGGAAGCGGCACCCCGCCATGAGCAATGGAGCGAGTGCAAGATATTTGTGAATCGCGTCATAGATGACAATTGCCGCCAAGAGCAGAAAGGCGGCGAGCGCGGCCAGAGTTCCGAGCGGCAGGAGTATCAGCCAGCCGAGCAGCAGGAAGAGCGCACCCCAAATCCCAACTGCGCATGCAGTAATTTGCCCAGAGGGAATTGGCCGTTCAGCCCGATGCTGCCGGTCAAAAGCTGCGTCGAACGCGTCATTAAGAAACATGCCCCCCGCGTAAAGCAGCGAGGCCCCGGCGCAGAGCCGATAGAAATGTACCCAGCCGCCGCCGCCGTTCAACAACCAGGCCGCCAGACAATTTGACCAGACGGTGGGGAAATTGGAGATGCGTCCCAACACGAACAGCGCACGCAGTTGCTGAACGACCGAGGACATCTCGAAGCGTCCTATATTAGGCTGTGTGCGGCAAGGCGTTGCTGAGTCCAATTGTATTCAGCGACGATTTGGTCGGTCCCGTTGCGGCTGCGCAACGCTTCGGGTAAAACGGCCCAAGTGTAGGTTTCCATTTCCAGATGCGAGCAAAGCTCTGGTTGCCCCTGGAGAGTTCGCAGCAGGCCAACAACGTGATCAGCAGTGGAGTCGAACTCTTCACCTGGCTGCCAGCACAGCGGGACGTGGAAATGCACGCGCCATTCGTCGCCGGGCGCAGGCGACTGGCCCAGCGGACTGCTCAGAGCCGGGCCGAGGTCGCGAAACCTGCTCAGTGCACCTCGGGCGTTGCGAACGATGACTTGGTGCAAATAAACCTCAACAGCGAACGTGGCGAGTTGTTGCAGCGCCCCGCGGCTGGGGCGGAGTCTGAGCGCGTTGCTGAGATGGATTTTGCTGAGACGGACGCCGTGTTGCTTCAAGCGGGCCAGCACATCCGCGGGTTCTTCAAACTCGACGGCGAAATGGCACGCGTCGTAATTCACGCCGAGGTGCGCGTCGAGGCGTTCGTCTCGCGGGTGCTCGTCGCGAAGCTGGTCAAAGAAATTCGCGGTTTCAGCACAGTTCTCGAACAGACCAAACGGCTCCGGCTCGACGCCCAAATGCAGACCGCGACCGGTTCGCTCACTGGTCTTCGCGATATGTTCGACGCACTGCCAGAGGTTGTCGCGGATGGTGCGCTCCTGTTCGGGCGAGGTGATGAAGTCCTTGAAAGAACCGGGCGACGTGCTGACGCTGCCTTCCACAGCGGGTGGCAATAATTCGGCAAGCAGGTCGAATAGGCGTGTGGTGTATTCGAGCCTCCGTGCATCGGTCCAGTCCGGCAGATAGACCTGTTCCTTGACGCGCGTGCCGTGGAACTGGCCAAAGGGAAACCCGTTGATCGTGAAAACGTAGCAGGTGTGTTGGTCGAGCCAGCGTTTGAATCCGAGCAGCGTGTCTGATTGGGCCAGTTCGCGGGACGCACGGTCACTTAAACGCAGGCCGATCGCATAAGGACCGTTGGGTTGAACGCGCTCCTTCACGCGCAGCGTATGGCGGTTCAGCGAATCAAACGTCTGCGCCCAGTCTTCGCCCGGGTGAACGTTTGTGCAGTAGGCGAGGTGGATTCCGTGCTTGAGAATCATGCCGGGCGTTCCCCGGCTCCACCGGGCAATGCGAATTTCGGGCACTGGCTCAGAAAGTGCAGGGGATTCTGGTAAACCAGCCGGTCGATTGTCTCCGCACTGTGGCCGCGGCGACGCAATTCCAGCGCGGCATACGGAATCGCCAGGGGGACGCTCACACCCCAGTCGCACGCGCTGTCCATCCAAAGCCGCTCGCCGCCGTATCGCTCAATCATGTCCACAGCGCGGGCGGCGGTGCATTTCGTTCCCGGGTAAAGGGTCATGCCGCCCCAGAAACCGCCGTCGAAGACCATCTTCACGGTGTGTTCCTCGACGTGATCAATCACGCAGCGCTCGGGCTTGATGCGACTGTCGGCGCGCAGGACATCGAGGGTCAGGCGCGTGCCTTTGTGCTTGTCTTCGAGGTGCGGCGTGTGAACCAGGATGAGTTGGTTGTGGCGGGCGGCGAGGTCCACGTGCATTTCGAGGACTTTGAGTTCGTTGCGCGAATTCTTGTTGAGGCCGATCTCGCCGATGCCAAGGACGTTTTTGCCTTCGAGGAATTTGGGAATCAGCGCAATCACGTCGCGCGCCAGTGAAACGTCCTCGGATTCTTTCGGGTTGATGCACAGCCAGCAGAAGTGCGGCAGGCCAAACTTCGTCGCTCGGCGCGGCTCATGTTCGGTCAACTGGCAAAAGTAATCGTGAAACGCTGCGGCCGCGCTGCGGTCGAAGCCGGCCCAAAACGCCGGCTCGCAAACGGCGGCGCAACCGGCCACGACCATCGCCTGGTAATCGTCCGTCACCCGGCTGACCATGTGTGCATGTGGTTCGATGTAGCGCATACTGGGCATCAAGGATTGCCGGGCCACGCGCCACAGGCCGCTTTGCTGGTGGCTGCAGGGATCGGAGCGGTCGTGGGGTCGCTGAGAGCCAAGAGCACGCGCTCCGCGCGCGTTCCACCCGAATGACGCAATTCCTCAAAAGCTTTCAGGAGAGCCGTCAGGCGAAAATCACATTCGCCTTCAGCCCTGTCCATGCGGTCCAAAAAAGCAGCGAGGTCAACCATTTTGGCCCGCGCCTCCAGGAAATACAGATCAAGCAGTTTTTGGCGATTCACCATACGCCCAGTAACGTCTAAACCGTCTAGGGGAACAACTCGAAAAAACCGAACCAGCCGTGCAATTCTGATTTGACTGCGCTCTGAGGTCCCCTCAGCATGGCCATGTTAGCATCAGGAGAATGTCGCTCGATTTTGTGCTGCACTCATGACGAAGGAGAACTGATATGACGGAAACGCACTTGACGGAAAATCAGGACCAGGAGGTTCAAGCGGTGGAGGAACTCGGCCAAAAGTACCAGCTGATAACCGAGAAGATGGGAAGTGTCATCGTGGGGCAGGAGGAGGTGATCGAACAACTTGTGGTGGCATTGCTTTGCCGGGGCCATTGCATCCTCGAAGGCGTGCCGGGCCTGGCCAAGACGCTCATGGTATCCACGCTGGCCTCGTTGCTGAATCAGTCCTTCCGCCGCATCCAGTTTACGCCCGACCTGATGCCGGCTGACATTACCGGTACGGATATTCTCGAGGAAGATCGCACCACCGGCAAACGAGTGTTCCGGTTCGTCAAAGGGCCGCTTTTTGGCAACATGATCCTGGCGGACGAAATCAATCGCACGCCGCCGAAAACGCAGAGCGCGCTGCTAGAGGCGATGCAGGAGAGGCACCTCACGATTGGTGGCCAGACTTATCCTTTACCCAATCCATTCCTGGTCCTGGCGACTCAAAACCCAATCGAGCAGGAAGGCACCTATCCCCTGCCCGAAGCACAGCTCGACCGTTTCATGCTGAAGATCCTGGTGGATTATCCCACGCGCGATCAGGAAATCGCCATCACCAAAAGGGCTTCCACTGCTTATGACTTTGAGACTGGTCCCGTGCTAACGGTTGAAGATATTTTGGCCATGCAGGACCTGGTGCGGAAAATGCCGGTAGGAGATCACGTTTATGAGTTCGCAGTAGACCTCGTGCGCAGGAGCCGCCCGGCTCGCGGCAACAGCGAGGACTTCATCGGCCAGATGGTGAGTTGGGGCGCAGGGCCGAGGGCCAGCATCTGCTTGTTATTGGCTGCGAAAGCCCGAGCGATTTTGCATGGGCGCTACCACACCACAACCAGCGATGTGACCACCATGGCTTTGCCCGTCTTTCGGCACCGGCTGGTCCCTTCCTTCAATGCCGAGGCCGCCGGACAAACCTCCGATGCCATCATCCGCCGGCTGCTGGAGGAGTCGGCGGCCCAAACTTCGCCGGTCGCGGGGAGCCCGCCAGTGATCCTTCCGCCGTATATTCGCAGCGCCGAGCCTGATAGCAGAAAGCCCGGATTCCGGCGATGAACTCGATCTCTGATTTCGTCAGTCCGGCCGATCTGGCGCCGACTGAGAATCTCGAGCTTGTATCCAGGCAGATTGTCGAGGGCCTCTACTCCGGGCGCCACCGATCGAAGCTAAAGGGCGGGTCGGCCGAGTTCGCGGAGCATCGGGCGTATTCTCCCGGTGACGAGATCCGGTTGGTGGATTGGCGTGTGTTCGGCAAGAGCGACCGCTATTACATCAAACAGTTCGAAGAGGAAACCAGTCTCCAGGCCATCCTGGTGCTCGATGCCAGCGGGTCAATGGGTTTTGGCCTGAGCGCCACCTCCAAATATGGATGTAGCCGAATGGCGTGCTTGTGTTTGGCGCGGCTGGTTTTGCGCCAAGGCGATGCTGCCGGCCTCGCGATCATCGGCGGCGGCATTCGCTCCTTTATTCCGCCACGCAGCCAACCCCGCCATCTGGAAGTCTTAATCCAGAGCTTGGGCGAGGCATCTCCCACCGGCCCGACTTCAATCGCGAATGACCTCGCGGACTTGGCCAAACGTATCAAAAGGCGTGGACTCATCCTCATTTTTTCCGACTGTTTCGACCAAGTCAACCAACTCGCCCATTCGCTAAAGCTGTTGCGCTCTCGCCGACATGAGGTAATTCTCTTCCACGTCCTCGCCCCGGAAGAACTCGCCTTTTCTTTTCAGCAATGGACGCGATTTGAGTCGCTCGAACACGAGGGACAAAGCATCGAGCTGGAGCCGGCGTCGGTCCGCAACGATTACCTGGCGCGCCTGCAGACCTTTCTGACCCAGATTCGGCGTGCCTGTGGCGAGGCCTCCTGCGACTACGTTCCCCTGTCCACGGAGAAGCCGGTGGGAGAAACGCTCGCCGATTATCTGCGGCGAAGGGCGGCGGCCCAAAAGTGAGGCATGAGCTTTCTATCTCCAGTTTTTCTCTTGGGGCTTCCGCTGGTTGCGGTACCGGTCCTCATTCACCTTTTCGGCAAGCGAAAGCGCGAGACTATCCGGTGGGGTGCCATGGAATTCCTTCTGGCCAGCACCACGCCGCGACGCCGGCTCTTGCGGTTGAGAGATTTGCTGTTGATGCTGGTCCGGGCCGCGATCGTGCTGGCGATTGTGTGCGCATTGTCTCAACCGATGGTTTCGTCCAGCCGGCTTGGGTCCGCTGCGCCCCGGGATATTGTTCTGGTGCTGGATAACTCAATGTCCACGGCGCGGAAGGTGGGGGCTGACACGGCTTTCGAGCACGAGGTAGCGGAAGCAGCCCGGCTCCTGCAGCGGCTCAATGGCGCCGACATGGTCCGGGTGCTGTTAGCCTCACCCAAACCGGAATGGGTGAACGACGCGCCGGTTTCCGCCGACGCGAGTCACGTTCGCACTCTATTGGCTCGCCTGCAGGAAGTCGGACCTAACCAAGGCACGGCCGACATGCTGGAATGTGTACAGCGAGCCATCAAGGCGGTGCCGGCCGGCCGTGATCTGGCCCGGTTCGTCACGGTGGTCACCGACGGCCAGGCACACGGCTGGCGCGCCGACGCGCCCGGCGCGTGGGCCGCTCTCCATGCTCTGGCAAAAAGGGCTTCCCCGCCCGTCCAGATCAGGATCAATACAGCCGGTGGCGGAACTGATCCAGTGGCTAACCTGGCCATTGAAAACATAACCGCGACGCGAGCAGTTGTGGGAGCCGGACAGCCCGCAACCTTCACCGCATCGGCTAGGAACACTGGGACGGGGCCAAGCCCAGCCACGACGCTGGCTTGGAGCGCCGGAGAGCAGTCTCTCGGCGTCAGTACCATCCCGGCGCTTCAACCCGGCGCCAGCACGAGTGTGAGGTTGAGTCAATCGTTTGCGACTCCCGGGGTAATCGAAATTTTCTGCAAGCTGGCCGAGCAGGATGAACTGCCACTGGACAACTCGTCTCGTTTTATGGTCGAGGTGGCCCGGGCCGTGCCCATCCTCCTCGTGGAGGGCGAGCCAAAATCAGATCCGATTCAATCCGATACTGCGTATTTTCTGGCGGCGCTTGGCTACCGTGAGGGAGGAACCGATTCCCTTTCAGCGGTCTCTGTCTTTCAGCCCAAGACCATCGGTTATCAACAGTTGGCCAACCAAGACCTCGCCTCGTTTCAATGCGTTGTGCTGGCCGATGTCCCCCGTCTCTCCTTGGAGGTAGCGCGGAAACTGGCACGCCATACCGGCAAAGGTGGTGGCCTGTGGGTCGCGCTGGGCGAACAAACGGACGTGAACGCGTTCAACCAGGTGTGCTTCGACGGCGGCGCGGGCCTCTCGCCTTTGCTTTTGGGCCAGCCCGTGGGTCAGGCCGACGATCACGAGAAATTCACCGCCGTCGTTCCTCCCTCTGCCGAGCATCCGGCCACGGCCCTGCTGGCCGACCTGCAACGACTCGATATTGACCGAGTTCGGCTTTACCGGCGTCATCAATTCGCTGCCGACAGCGAAGCATCCGTGTTGCTGCGGGTCGCGGGCGGCGCGCCTTTAGCGGTTGAGAAGAACCACGGGCGCGGCCGTGTCATCGTGCAGGCGGTCCCTTTGGGGCTGGCCTGGAGCAATCTGCCGCTGTGTCATTCGTTTGTGGTGATGGTGCACGAGTGGCTGTGGTATCTGACGGAGCCGAGCCTGGTGAAGCGCAACCTCCAACCGGGCGAACTTTTGCAGGTGAGCCAGCCACTGGACGTTTCCGAGGGCGTCGCTACCGTGGAAACACCGGCCGGCTGGGCTACACAAATCGTGGGGCAGGAGGAGGATGGCCGCCTGGTCTTTCGCTATCCGAGAACCCAATTGCCCGGGGAATACACTCTCACCCTCACCAGCGCAGCAGAGGGCTCCCATGCTGAGAAGTTTCTGGTCAACCGCAACCCTGAAGAGTCGAATCTGACGCCCCTATCTGAGGCCCAAATCGCAGCTTTGTCGGATGCCGGTGGGCTGGCTTTTGGGACGGATCCATTCTACCAGCCCGCCAGCCAGCGAGTCCCCGCACAGCCCAGAGCACTCGCCTTTTGGCTGCTGCTCGGTTTGGTGTTCCTAATGGTGGCAGAAACCATCGCCGCTTATTGGCTCGCTCGGCAACGATCTTCTCCTGTTCCAGCTGTGGTCATGGAGCCCAGTATTCGCGCGTGACGCCGATGCACCCTTCCGAGACTATTCAAAAACTCACGTTTGAAGGGCCATTGTCGCTCGGGCAGTTGATGGCTGTAGGATTAATCGCGGCGGCGATCGCTGGCTTTCTCACGCATCGTGAGTGCAAGACGTCCGCTTCGCCCAAGCTCGTTGTCCTCTTCTTCCCCGCACGCCTCGTCGCCTTAATCGTCGTGCTCTGGCTACTTTCCGGCGCGACCCGGACCACGTTCCTCCGGGAGTTCAAACCCAGATCGGTCGTTGTGCTGGCTGATTCGAGCGCCAGCATGGGAATCGTCGATCCGGCGGATGGCTCCGGCAACACACTGAGTTGGACCGTCGCCCAGGCAGACTCCCAAGGTGAGCCGGGCCTTAGGCCCCTGCAAAGTGTTATCGGAACGCTTCGCTCAGCACAATCGGCTCTAGGCCGGATCGCGCGGCTGAACCAGGCCGCAGACTCGAATCCGCAAGCGCAAGTGCTCTGCGATCAGGTTCGTCAATCGGTGGACTCGGCGGCAGGTGAACTGGGCCGCGTGAACTTGGACCCCGCACGTGCCGATGCCGATTCGCGCGCTGAGTTGGGTCACGTCGCCGCGTTCCTGAAATCAGGCGTGACACCGCTAAGCGCTCAGGAGGGCGTCACGCCTCGTTCCGTCACGAAGCTGGTGCGTCAGGCTCAGGACGACCGGTTGGAAGACACCGGCGCATTCCTCGAGGCTGGCATCCGGCGAGTCGAGCACCTTGCCCAGCAATTGGCCGCTCGATACGAACAAACCCCAGCGCCTCAGGAGCAAGCCCTCCTGGCGGCTCAATCCAAATTGGCCAGACGAGATAAACTGACAACTTGGCTCGAAGCGGGCGAGGATTCGTGGCTGAAAGAACTCGAAGCCAAGGCCCGCGTGTTGCGGTATGCTTTCGCTGCCAAAGTTCTACCGGTGCCCGACCACGGCTGGCGCCAGACCCTTGGCGCTCAGCCGGATCAGATGGCAGGTTCTACTGACCTCGGCGCGGCACTGGACCGGGCGGCTCAAGATGCGGCGCAACAATCCGTAGAGGCAGTCGTCCTGGTCACCGACGGTGGACACAACGCCTCAGGCGATCCGCGTGAGAAGGCCGCTGTTCTGCGGGGTGTGCCGCTCTACATAGTGCCCATCGGTGATCAGTCGATGCCTCGCGATGTCATTCTGCACCACACCCACAGCCCCCGCACGGTGTTCAAAAATGATAACGTTATGTTCGACGCCATGGTAACGGCTTATGACTGCGAGGGTGAGCAACTACAGGTTGAATTGCTCAACAGCAATTCCGTCGTAGAAACCAAGACCGTTTCGGTCTCCTCGAAAGTCTTTGATGGCCGAATGAATTTTCAATGGAAAGCCACCGACCTTGGCCGCCACCAACTCCGGGTCCGTGTGCGGCCGCTGGCCGGAGAACATTCCCTCGACAATAATGAAGCTCAGGCCAAAGTGGATGTGATGGAAGACATCATTCGTGTCCTCGTCGCGGACAGCCGCCCGCGCTGGGAATTTCGGTACCTGGTGAATCTATTCAAGCGCGACAAACACATTGATTTCGAGCAATTGCTCTTTG
>Ga0315277_10004696_pt1 | contig 18127 bp, 17 predicted proteins | sample YL17G05_15_MG_FD_203695 | JGI IMG/M metagenome (GOLD analysis project Ga0315277, IMG submission 203695) | Sediment microbial communities from Yellowstone Lake, YNP, Wyoming, USA - YL17G05_15 | ecosystem: Environmental > Aquatic > Freshwater > Lake > Sediment | place: USA: Wyoming | collected...
GCGAAGATATGGGCCTCCATGGCTGCGAAAACGAAATCAACCATAGCGATATTCAGCATACGCGAAAGCACTCGCAGTTCATTGAGCGTATTCGGTTTGAAATACATCATGAATCTGGAGAGTTCCCTGTTTTCACGGTTTCCGTTCATGGATGTGCCTCCTGTGCAGTAGAATTCATATGGTCTTTTCTATCACAGCAGAGCATACATCACTTCCAAATAATGCTTCCCTGATCTCTATACTTCCATGATCTCATGTTCCTTGTCCGCCAAGAGGGTATCGATCTTCTTGATGAAGTCGTCGGTTATAATCTGGACATCTTCCTGGGCTTTGGCCAGCTCATCCTTGTTGATCTCCTTGTTCTTTTCCATCTCCTTCAGGAACGCGTTTGCATCTCGCCTGTGGTTGCGGATCTCAATCTTGTAGTCCTCAGCCACCTTCTTGATGTGCTTCACGAGCTCCCTGCGCCGTTCCTCATTGAGTGGCGGAATGGGGACACGGATGATCTTACCGTCATTCATAGGGGTCAAGCCCAGTTCGGACTTAAGAATGGCCTTCTCGATCGAGGAATAGGCACCCTTATCCCATGGCTGGATGGTGATCATCCTTGGTTCAGGGGTTGCAAGAGTGGCAAGCTGATTTAGGGGGGTGGGCGTACCGTAGTAATCTGCCATGATTCCGTCTAAGATCCCGATGGAAGCCCTACCCGTTCTCACCTTTATCAAAGCGCTCCTCATAGCCTCGACTGCCTTACCCATCTCCATTTTCAGATCATCCAATACATCCTTTATCATGAACTCCTCCCACGCACGATTGAACCGACGCGATCCCCCTTGAGAAGGCCTTCCAAACTCCCCGGGGTCTTGATATTAATCACCCGGATCTCGAGATTGTTATCCCGGCACAAAGTTATAGACGTCAGATCCATAACACAGAGGTTGCGCTGGAGCGCCTCGTCATAGGTGAGCACTGGGAAGAAGCATGCATCAAGATACTTGACGGGGTCCTTGTCATAGATCCCATCCACCTTGGTGGCCTTGATGAGCACATTCGCTCCAATCTCGAGGGCCCGCAGGGCAGCTGTGGTATCAGTGGTGAAGAACGGGCAGCCCGTGCCTCCGGCAAAGATCACGACAAAGCCGTTCTCGAGATGCTCGACAGCCCTATCCCTCACAAAGGTTTCGACCACCCGCGGCATTTCGAGGGCGCTCATGACCACGGCGGGGACGCCCAGGGTCGACAAGGCATCCTGCATGGCAATGGCATTGATCACCGTGGCCAGCATACCCATATGATCGGCGTTCACCCGATCGCTACAGACGGTTGCCTCTAAGCCGCGGAAGATGTTTCCGCCGCCGACGACGACGCCTATTTGCGCTCCTGCTGCATGGGCATCCTTGATGAGCCTAGCCATGGAGGCAAGGGTCTCCGGGTCGATCCCGGACCCCTTATCCCCGGCAAGGGCTTCTCCGCTCATCTTCAAGAGAATACGCTTGTATGCTAAAGACACTATATCTCTTCACCCATCTGGTATCGGACAAACCGTCTGATGACGCACCGTTCGCCCGTTTTTCCGATCAGGTCATCCAGATACTGCTGTACCGTGCGGTCCGTATCCTTGACGAACGGTTGCTCAAGAAGACAGTTCTCCGCATAGAATTTGGAGAGCTTGCCCTCGATGATCTTCTCGACGACCTTCTCCGGCTTGCCAGTCTTGAGTGCCTGCTCCTTGAGGATCTCCTTCTCCTTGGCGAGCACCTGCTCTGTTACATCTTCCCGCTTTACCCACAACGGGTTGCTCGCCGCGATATGCATGGCGATGTCTTTCACGAAGTTGGCGAAGCTCGCGGACTTGGCTACAAAATCGCTCTCGCAGTTGACCTCGAGAAGCACGCCGATCTTCCCGCCTAAGTGAATGTAGCTTCCGACTACGCCCTGAGATGTAGTCCGGCCAGCGCGTTTTGCGGCAACTTCGATCCCTTTCTTCCTCAAGAACTCTATCGCCTTGTCATAATCGCCGTTCGTCTCCACAAGGGCCTTCTTGCAATCCATCATCCCCGCGCCGGTTTTCTCTCTGAGCTTCTTGACAGCCTCTGATGAAATCTGCACCTTACTCCTCCCCTACGCTTCTATTCAGATTCATCCGCATACACTTCCTCAACCACGTCGTTGTCCTTGACGATAACCTCGATCTCGCCCTCAAGTTCCGCGCCTATGCCCTTCTTCTTGTCGGCGGCCTTACGCTCGACCGCATCCTCGCCCGCGGCCTCCTCCTTCACCTCGCCCTGGAGTTTCTCCTCGAAGACTGCCAGGCCATCGAGGAACGAGTCGGCGATCTTCGCCGTGAACAGCCTGATGGCACGGATGGCATCATCGTTGCCCGGTATCACATAATCGATAAGGGATGGGTTGCAATTCGTATCCACAATGGCGACGATCGGGATCTTTAGCTTGCGCGCCTCCTGGACGGCGATGTACTCACGGGAGGGATCGACGATGAAGAGCATATCGGGAAGCTTCTCCATGACCTTGATCCCGGAGAGCGATCGTTCGAGCTTCATCTTGTGCCGTTTCATGCTGATTTGTTCCTTCTTGGGATAGTTCTCGATCGTCCCGTTGTCGATGATGGTCTCGAGCCATTTGAGGCGCTCAATGCTCTTTTTGATTGTGGCGAAATTGGTGAGCGTTCCGCCCAGCCACCGATGGTTCACATAGTAGGCCTTGCTCCGCTGCGCCTCTTCCTCGATGGCATCCTGGGCCTGCTTCTTGGTCCCGACCATGAGAAGTTTGCCACCGTTTGCGGCGACGGTGCGAATGAAATCGCAGGCCTTCTCGAAGAGCTTTTCCGTCTTCTGCAGGTCGATGATGTGGATGCCATTGCGCGCCCCGAAGATATAGGGCTTCATAAGGGGATTCCATCGAGGTGTCTGATGGCCAAAATGGACCCCTGCCTCCAAGAGTTGTTTCATACTTACCGCCGGCATGTTTCCTCCTTTTGGTTTTTCCTCCGCCCCTCGCAGGACCGATCCTCAAAAAGGACACCTGAGATCCTGCTGAAGTCAGGGCGTGCGTTTTTCGAGCCCTTTAGCATACAAGCTTTACGCTTTCAAGCCTTTTTCCCCTCATTTGCAGTAAAATATAGTTGACAAGGCGAGTATATTCCTTTGCAATGCGATATTCAAGACTACACGGGAGTTTGGATTGACTCCACCAAAGACGGTTATACTTATTGGGGCCGGCGATCGGGGCCAGATATACGCTGCATATGCCAAAAAGAATCTAGAACGGCTCAAGGTCGTAGCTGTGGCTGAACCCCGACAGGCGCGCCGGGAGAGAATCACCGGTGAACATGGCATTGAGCCATCACGTGTCTTCGAGAGCTGGGAGGAAATCCTCGATCAACCACGGATGGCTGATGGTGCTATCATCGCCACCCAGGATACCATGCACGTAGCCCCTGCCGTAAAGGCCATGGATCAGGGCTACCATGTCCTGCTTGAAAAGCCCATGGCTCTTACGCTAACCGATTGCCTGGCGCTCGTGGAGACATCTAAGAGGACCGGCCGAACGCTCAATGTCTGCCATTTGCTGCGGTACACCGATTTTTTTCTGAAGATTAAGGCCATCCTGGATAAAGGTCTGATCGGGGATGTCCACACCATTTTCCATGCCGAGAATGTAGCCTATTACCACATGGCCCATTCCTTTGTGCGGGGAAACTGGCGTTCCAGCGCCGAAGCATCGCCTATGATCCTGGCCAAGTGCTGTCATGACATGGATATCATTGCCTGGTTTGCGGGAGCTCGGCCGCGGCAACTGAGCTCTTTCGGTTCCTTGAGCCACTTCAAGCCTGAAAACGCTCCGGATGGCGCACCCGCGCTTTGTACCGACGACTGCCCGGCCGAGAAGCATTGCAAATACAACGCCATCGATACCTATCTTTATGGAAAACACATCAAGCTTGCCCTCACGAAGTCCGGTTCGTTATCCATCGCCACCTTGGCACGCTTCGCCCTAGGCTTTCCGCGTATGGCGCGCCATATGCCGGTATTGAAGCACTACAGCATCTGGAAGGAATGGCCAACGAGCACGATCACGGAAGATACCTCGCAAGAGGGCATTATGCTTGCACTCCGCGAAGGCCCTTATGGCAGGTGTGTCTACCGCTGCGATAACGACCAGGTTGACCACCAGGAGACCATCATCGAGTTTGATGGCGGCATCACGGCTATCTTGAGGATGCACGGCCATTCCGAACACGAGGGCCGCACGCTCAGGATCGACGGCAGCAAGGGCACGCTCAAAGGCACGTTCGGCGGCCGCTCGGGTCTGGAAGTGCACATCCATGCCATGGCCAAAAAAATAACCTTTCCGGTCAAGTCCGATATTATCGGCCACGCAGAAGGCGACTACGGAATTATGGAGAATTTTGTGCACGTCCTGAACGGCGGCAAAGGCTTGACCGATGCGGCCGAATCCCTGCTCAGTCACATGATGGCATTTGCAGCGCATAAGGCCAGGATAGAGAACAAGGTGGTGGAATTTACCCATGGGCGATGAGCCGAGGATCACCTACAGACAGTGCCAGAGGGAGGACGTCCTGGCCGTCTCCGACATCCTTTTCCATACGGGCTACCTGGGCGAAGACCTCTCGCTTATGGGACAGTTCAACGACAAGGTGCTCTTCGGTTACGCCAACACCGACTATTACATAAGATACGAGGCTCACAACGGTTTTGTGGCAGTGGATAGCGCCAACGGCCGGGTCGTAGGTTATATCATAGGCACCGCGGATACACGGGCCTACGAAAAGGCTTTCAAGCGCAGGATGTACTGGCGTATCATCCTCCGGTCTTTTTTCTACTCGCTTTGGAGGCACCCCGAGTCCTTCCGGTATGTGCTTACCTGGGCCCTTACCTATAAGTCCGACTACTTAGCGCCGTTCTATGCCGAGTACCCGGCGCATCTCCACATCAACGTTCTGCCCGACTACCAGCGCCTGGGCATCGGCGAGATCTTGCTGCGTTTGTTCGAAACGCGCATGGCTGTTCAGGGCGTCACCGGCATCCACCTGGGCACGTCGAATCACAACAGCAAGGCGCTGCCCTTCTACAAGAAGAACGGCTTTAAAATACTTTTGGAAAAGCCTATACCATTCTGGCGAGGCGTGGACGACCACGCCTCGGTGATTTTCGGCAAGAAGATTGGCTGTCACGGGGATGATATGCCGCAGGCTACTATAACATCAGAGAAGAAAAAACCTAAGGAATAACACTGAAGGAGAAGAGACCCATGGAGAAGAAAGGTTCTTTAGGAAAGAAGGAGTTGTATGCAGTGCTGTTGCTGGCTATCATCAATTTCTTCCTTTTTGCTGACCAGAATCTCATGGCACCCAACCTTACCCAGATTGCGCATGAGTTCGGCTTCAGCGATGTCGAGCGGGACGTTAAGCTCGGCGGCAACATATCCTTCGTCTTCTGGGTGCTCGGTGCAATGGTGACCTTGGGCATAGGCTATCTCACCGATAGACTCTCGCGCAAGCAGCTGTTCATCGCCACGGTCCTCGTGGGCAGCTTTCCCTGTTTTTTGACCGGCTTTGCACATAGTTACACGCAGCTTTTCTGGCTGCGGGCCTTGACCGGTATCGGTATCGGCGGTATCGTGCCGCTGACCTATTCGCTCATTGGCGACTATTTCAGCCACAGAAATCGGGCGATTGCCAGCGCCTGGATCTCGCTCTCTCTCGGGCTGGGCGTGGCTATGGGCCAGCTCATTGCCGGTTTCATGGGGCCGGCGTATGGATGGCGATTGCCATTCATCATTGTCGGTTTGCCCAACTTCGTCCTTATTTTCTTGTTCTGGCTGACGGTCAAGGAGCCGCCACGCGGCATCACCGAAGACAGCCTCAAAGAGCTTATCGAACGTGGACTTGCCTATACCGGCAAGATCAACTGGTCCCTCTACCGGGAGATATTCAAGATCAAGACCAACCTGCTGGTGTTCCTCCAGGGTATTCCGGGCTGCATCCCCTGGGGGGTGTTCTTCATCTTCCTCAACGACTATTTTGCCCAGGACAAGGGATTCACCGTTGAATCCGCCACCGTAATCGTGATGGCGGCAGGCGCAGCCTGTATCCTGGGGGGCTTCTCGGGCGGTTTAATAGGCCAATGGTTCTATAACAAAGGACCCAAGTACATGCCGCTCTTTGCCGGAGTAGCGGCCATCATGGGCACCATCCCGACAGCCTTCCTCCTCAATTACCCATCACAGGCCGGTATGGCCCACCCCAATCTCATACCGCCGCTGATCATTGCGGCGCTGGCGGGATTTACGAATTCGCTCACCGGCGCCAATGTCAGTGTCATGGTCCTGAACGTCAATGCGCCCGAGACGAGGGGCTCCATGTTCTCGCTCTATAACCTGACGGACGCCCTGGGCAAAGGCTTCGGCCCAGTGGTCATCAGTCTCTTTATCAGCAGTCTGGGCCGCGACCTGGCTTTCAACATCGCCAACCTCTTCTGGGTGATATGCGGACTGATCATCCTGGTGGCGGTCTGGACCTTCCCGAAGGATGAGGCGGCGCTGGATAAACTGCTCAAGAAGCGCGCCGAGTCTATGCTGCAATCCCATGCCGATTAATGAAGGATCAACCTTCTCCTTGGTCTCAAGGGTGGCCAAAGTCCGGCGGGCGAGCCGCTCGCACAAACGATGACAAAGCGAACGACTCGTCTGCCGGATGTCCAGCCCTCCTGAAGATTCAAGGGGGCTGGGGGGTTGATCTTTTTTTTAAAATCGCACGTGGGCGGGATGTGCATGGATAAGGCGGTGATACTAGCAAGGGGGCTTGGGACGAGGATGCGTCAGGCCAATGGTTCTGTGGCGCTCGATGCGGAGCAGACTGCAGCGGCGGAGAGCGGGATCAAGGCCTTGATGCCGATCAAGCGGCCTTTTTTGGATTATGTCATCAGCGCTCTGGCTGACGCCGGCTATAAAAGTACCTGCCTGGTCATTGGCCCTGGCAATGAGTTTCAGCCGCTGCGCGCATACTATGATGTCCTCGGTTCTAAGCGCATGCGCATCGATTATGCTTTCCAGCAGGAGCCGCGCGGCACAGCCGACGCCGTTGCCGCAACCGAGGCATTCGTCGACCGTGACCAGTTCCTGGCGATCAATGCAGATAATTACTATCCCGTGGAGGCCCTGAAGCTCTTGCGAGAGCTGGATACACAAGGGCTTGTGGCTTTTGAAAAGCATGCCCTTTCAGAAGGCGGCAACATCCCGCCGGAAAGGATTGCCCGCTACGCCCTGCTGGAACCAGATAAAGACGGGTTTCTGGCCAGGATCACCGAAAAGCCGTCGGATGAAGTCATACAAAAGCTTGGGGGTGAAGTATATATAAGCATGAACTGCTGGCGCTTCGGTCCAGCCATATTTAAGGCGTGCCGTTCGATCGAACCTTCTGAGCGGGGCGAGCTGGAGATCGCCTCTGCTGTACAGTATGCCATTGATATGCTGGGAGAAAGATTCAGGGTGATACCGGCAAGGCTGCCGGTGCTGGACTTGACGGACAGGGGTGACATCGCCGCGGTGCAGGCTTTGCTTGCCGGCATAGAGGTGATGCTTTGAGGAGTACACTCAAACTCAGGGAAGCCGTCCATACACAACGTGTTCTTGAAATGCTTGTCGCACATGGTCTGAGTGCGAAAGCCGCTGCATATAAAGCCGAACTCTTTACGAAATGCTGTCGTCACCATATCGAAAGCGGGATTGACGAGAGCACCGCGGTATTGCTCCTTTTCGTGCCTGGTCGCATTGAGGTTCTGGGAAAGCATACGGACTATGCTGGCGGCCGGAGCTTGCTGGCGACGTTGGAAAAAGGCTTCTGTGCGGCCGCCATCAAGCAGCCGGGCAAGGCGTTGAACCTGACCGATATCCGCAGAGGTGAACGCGTCGGCTTTGGCATAGACCGTGCAATCGTGCCTTCCCTGAGGCACTGGTCGAATTATCCCATGACAGTCGCCAAGCGCGTTGCCATGAATTTCGCTGACCCGCTCTGCGGAGCAAAGGTTGCCTTTGCGAGCGATCTGCCACCGGCTGCCGGAATGAGCAGCTCGAGTGCAATGATCGTGACCTTCTTCCTTGTCATCGCGATGCTGAACGACCTTTTTATGCGCGAGGAATACAAGGCCAATATTGCAGACACGGAGTCGTTGGCCGCCTATTTGGGAACGGTTGAAAACGGACAAGGCTTTGGCTCTCTTGTGGGAGACAAGGGAGTAGGAACGTGCGGAGGCAGCGAGGATCACACAGCGATTCTCTGCTGTCGGCCGAAAAACCTGAGCCAGTACGCATTCTGTCCGGTGCGAATGGAACGTCATGTTCGCATGCCGGAAGGCTATACGTTTGCGATCGCCAACAGCGGAGTAAGCGCGGAAAAAACCGGCGCGGCCAGGGAGAAGTACAACCGTGTAGCCAACCTGGCTGCAGCCATAGAACAGGTCTGGAACAGATACACCGGACGCCAGGACCCCCACCTCGCAGCCATCCTTGACCATGCCGGAACGATACCACTGAATGACCGGTTGTTGGAAAGCATTAAATCCAGTGCAGCTCTGACCCCCTATGATTATCAGTCTTTGCTTGAGCGACTGCAACAGTTCATTGAGGAAAGCACCCATATCATACCTGCGGCAGGGGATGCCCTCCTGCGGGGTGATATGCAGAATTTTGCTAAGCTTGTAGACCGTTCCCAGAGGTATGCCGAAGATCTGCTCAAGAATCAGATCCCTGAGACCATTTTTCTGGCTAGGAGGGCGCGGGAACTTGGAGCGGCTGCATCCTCGGCCTTCGGCGGCGGTTTTGGCGGAGCCGTATGGGCCATAGTCAGGAATGACGCGCTATCCGATTTTCTGGCCCAATGGTCCTCAAGCTATGCAAGCGCATTCCCGGAGAGAATCTCAAAGGCGGAATTTTTCCCTACCGACCCAGGTCCGGCTGCATTCTGGCTGGAGCAGGATTTTTAACCGCAACTGCAATCAAAAAATCACAAGGGTCGCCAAGGATCAGCAGGTCTAGCTCCCCTGAATCCCCCCCGGGGGGGGATGGGTGTGTATGAGATCTTTCCCTGTTTCATGTCAGCAATAGGTACCGAGAACCCACCAGATGCTCAGATCTGTATTGACAAATTGCTCAGGAATAGCTTTGCACATGATATATGAGAGCCGTTTGTCAATAAGGTAATAGTCAAGACATTCCCCCAAAACAAACGTGTTAATGCAAGTAAGGATCAGGAATTGACTAGATTTACGACTGGTTTGCATATGGGAAAAGGAAAAGTTCTTCAAGAACAGCCATATTGACAGAGTCATCCAGGGAATGGTACGGATTTTTTCACACGCTAGTTGGTGAAAGTGGGATTGTTGGCAGGCATATGATGCAGCAGTCAGTTGCTCCTATCCAGACGAGGGACCGCCTCCTCGAATCGGCGTTCAGCGAGTTCAGCGAGCAGGGATATTACAAAACGAACGTCGATACCATCACGCGCAGGGCCGGGGTAAGCCACGGCACCTTCTACCTCTACTTCAAGAACAAGAACGAGCTTCTCAAGCTCGTCATTCAGGACCTCATGCAGAAGATCCCGGGCATCGTGTACAGGGTGACATCCCCGGTCAACATCCAGGATATGATCCTTACCCCAGAGTTGCTCCCGGAGTTTGAGCAGGCGATCCGCATCTTCGTCGAAACCCTTGCCAATGCCTCCGGCCTGATCAAGGCATTCATGCAAGGCATGCTCCAGGACAGGGAGCTTTTCTCCTTTTCCATCCATCTCGTCCGGGAATTGGCCTCGATTTTCAAAATGTTCGTGAAGACCGCACAGAAGCAGGGCCGGTTCCGCGGATGCGATGCGACCATCATCGCCGAGATCATGTCCATCTGTCTATCTACATCCATCCTCATGCGCGCCACGGACATCATCGCAGGTAACCCGGAGACTCTCGCGCGCAACATCGCCGGCATCCTCTACCCCGCGCTCCTCTTCGACCAAGACCGGCGGTTCCCTGCGCGGGCAAAAGAGGAGACCTCCGCGAAGAAAAAGAAGACCAGCAAGGCGCTCATCGAAGCGGCAAAACACGAGCTGGCCATACACGGGTACTTCGACACCAAGATCGCCGCTATCGCCAAAAAGGCGGGCCTGAGCCGTGGCACATTCTACCTGTATTTCAAGGACAAGGATGAGATCATAGAGGCGGTCTTCGCCGACATGCTCTCCACCCTCAATCCCTTCCGGAGCGGTGCGGACGATTTTTTCCAGGGCCTCGACATGTCCTCGATCGACGACCTCATCAAGATCAATACCGTCATCATCGAGGTCTTCGACACCCCGTTCAACAGGGCGCTGCTCCAGGGCACGTTCTGTAGCGAGAGACTCAGCGCCAACTACAAGCGCTTCATCGACATCTACAGCACGCCGATCATTGCGAAGATCAGCATGCTTCAAAAGGTTGGGAAATGCCAGGACGTCGACCCAGACATCGCTGCACAGATCATCCAAACCACGGTGAGCTATACCGCCTTCCTCCGCAACCTCGGCATCATTATGTGCACGAAGCGTGAGTTCGCCGTGAACATGGCCTGGTTCCTCTACTACTTCCTGAACTATCCCTCGGGCTCCGCCCTACTCAGATAGACGGGTGTTTTCTCTCCCTCACCCACATGGGCTCCTTCTGCGGGAGCGTCGCGCCATGTACTGACGCTATGTTCATATTTAAGCCCTGCGACAAACACCCAGCGATATAATAATTTTTTATCTTACCGTTTGACATTTGCTAATATTTGGTTATCTATAGCGGATATCACCTGACGCCATGTTCATATTATTGGTGAAGATGTTCGTGGGGAGGGAGACATGGAATCGCAGAGCACAGCCCTGTGGAACTTTCTGAGCATTGCCTATCGCAAGGGGCTCCTCGATGAGCTTACGCCGCTCTTAGGTGCCATGACTGACCCTGATGCGGAGCTCGGCGACCTCCTCGCCAAGCTCGAGGACGTCGTAGCACCGATCGACCTCGCCCCCTTCGACCGCACCTGGAGGGATAAGATCGAGCCGGCCCTGCGCGCGTTCTCGGATGAACAGGCCATGGATGCCCTGAAGCTCATCGTCGCGACCCTCCGACCCGCCCTTATAGGGGATGGCGGCGGCATCCGGGTTGTCCTCGACCTAGCGCAATCCCTCGCCCCGCTCAAACCCGCCCTGATCGTTATCCTGCCCGCCGCCATCAAGGCCGCCGCCCCCTTCCTCGAATCCTTTCTCCGGGAGCAGGCCGGCCGTATCATCGGAAGCGCAATCGGCGCGGCCTGCATCGCCGTCAACGAGCTCAACACAAGGGATCCTGGCATCCTGAAGAAGTTCTGCACGGATCTCTTCGCCACGCTCGACCGTGATGAGTTCAGGAAGACGCTCGACATCGTCCTGGGCAATGTCCTCGACCAAAAGCCCGCTCTCTTCGGTTGGGCTTTTTCGACCGCATTCACAAGGATGAAGAGACGCTTTCTGGGATAGGGAGGGCATATGTCGATTACCGCCGAATTGGAAAGGATCGTCGGTCCCGAGGCTGTCGTAGCCGACAAGAAGCTCCTCGGCTCGTTTGCGTGCGACCTGAGTTTCGTGACCGGCAAGAAGCCGTCCTGCATAGCGCGGCCGAAGCGCGCAAGCGAGGTCCAGGAGATCGTCAGGCTGGCGAACGCAAGGGGCATCCCCCTTGTAACCCGCTCGTCTACCGGCGAACGCTTTCGGGGAGACACCGTCCCCTTATCCGCGGAGGCGGTGATCATGGACCTCTCGGGAATGGATGCCATCATCCGCATGGATAAGCGCAACAAGGTGGCGATGATCGAACCCGGGGTAACCTTCGGCATGCTCCAGGCCGCCGCCGCGCAAGAAGGATTGCGCCTGGCCATGCCCCTACTCCCCCGCAGGACCAAGTCCGTGCTCGGCAGCTATCTGGAGCGTGAGCCGCACACTATTCCCAAATTCCACTGGGACATGTCGGATCCCATCTGCTGTCTCGAGCTCATTTTCGGAACGGGCGATCTGTTCCGTACCGGCTCAGCGGCGGGCCCAGGCTCCCTCGAAGAGCAGTGGGCCGCCAAGCAGGCCCAAAAAAGTCCTATGGGTCCGTCCCAGACGGACTTCATGAAGATCGTGCAGGGTTCTCAAGGGACCATGGCGATCGCCACCTGGGCGACGGTCAAGCTCGAGCTCATGCCGGTCGTCCAGAAGGCATTCTTCGTCCCCGCCCAGAACCTCAGCGAGCTCGTCGATTTCACGTATGCGATCCTGAGGCCGAAGCTCCCCGACGAGTGCTTCATTCTCAACAACGTCGACCTGGCGGCCATCCTCGGCTCGAACAGTGAGGAGATAACCAGTCTGGCAAAGAACCTTCCCCCCTGGATCCTCTTTTTTGCCATTGCCGGCTGCGAGCACTTCCCCGAGGAACGGGTGGATTATATCGAGCAGGACATCACCGAGATCGCCGCGCATGCGGGGGTGAAGCCCGTGCAGCGTCTCGCCGGCATCCCGGCCATGAAATTCCTCGGCCTCCTGAGCTCCCCGAGCGACGATCCGTACTGGAAGCTCAGGGTACGGGGCAGCTGCCAAGACATCTTTTTCCTCAATACCCTCGACCGCGCTCCGGAGTTCGCCCAAGAGATCGAGAAGGACCTCCGGAAGTACACGTTCTCAAAAGAGGATCTCGGGGTTTACATCCAGCCCATCCAGCAGGGGAGGAACTGCCATATCGAGTTCACCCTCATGCACGCCGCCGGGGATGCGGAGGCGACCAGGCGCGTGAAAAAGCTCTTCGAGTCCTCGAGCAGGACGCTCGCCGACATGGGGGGCTTCTTCTCCAGGCCGTACGGCATCTGGTCTAAGATCGCATATGCCAGGTGCCCGGATACAATCAAGGCTCTGAGGAAACTGAAGAACATCTTCGACCCGCACGGGGTCCTCAATCCCGGCCGACTCTGTTTTGGAAAAGAGGTGCGCCCATGACGCTGAAAGATCTGCAGAGGGACATGGCGGGGTGTTCGCGCTGCTCGAACTGCAAGTGGGTGCCCCACAACCAGATCAAGAGCTGGCGATTCGCGAATGTCTGCCCCTCGATCGACCACTACAATTTCCACGCCTACTCGGGCAGCGGCAGGATGATCATCGGGAACTCCATCCTGGAGGGCAGGAGCGCTCTCACGGATATGGTCTCCCAGATCATCTACCGGTGCCAGCTCTGCGGTGCCTGCCAGGTTTCCTGCCAGACCTACCGCGACGATATCGACCTCGCCGACGTGCTGCTCGCACTCCGCTCCACCTGCGTGGAGGACGGGTTCGTCATCCCCGAGCATCTCGAGATGATCGAGAGCATGAAGCGTGAGGACAACACCATGCACATGCTCAAGGCCGAGCGGGGCAAGTGGGCCGAAGGGCTCGATATACCGGATATCAACGCTGAGCGAGTTGAGGTCCTCTTCCATGCCGGTTGCCGCTTCTCCTACGATGAAGATCTGAAAGAAATCCTCCGGGACTGGATCAGACTGCTTGCCGATGCGGGCCTTAAGATGGGGATCGCGGGAAAAGACGAGGCCTGCTGCGGCGGGAGGGCCTATGAGATCGGCTACCAAGGCGAGATGAAAAACTATGCCGAAGACATGGGGAGCAGGGTGAAGGCCTCCGGAGCGCATATTCTCGTGACCCCCTGCTCGGACTGTTACTACACCTTCAAATACCTCTACCCGAAAAACGGGCTCGACCTGCCGGTGAAGATCCTCCACACCACGGAGCTCGCCGACATCCTCCTCAAAGAGGGGAGGTTCAAACCGAAGAAAACGCTGCGCCTGAAGGTCACCTACCATGATCCCTGTCACCTCGGAAGGCGCGGTGAGGTCTACAAGGCCGGCTGGACCGGGACGAACAAGCTCGACCGCCCGGTCCGCTTCAAGCAGACCGGGAAATTCGGGGTGTTCGATCCCCCACGGGACATCCTCCGGGCGATCCCCGGCATCGAGCTCATCGAGATGGAGCGGATCAGGGAATACAGCTGGTGCTGCGGCGCCGGGGGCGGCGTCCTCGAGGCTGAGCCGGAATTCGCCACTTGGACAGCGGCCGACAGGATCGAGGAGGCCAAATCCACGGGGGCGGAGGCGCTTGTGACCGCCTGTCCCTGGTGCGAACGGATATTCAAGGACACCACCAAGGAGTCGGGGGATACCCTGAAGGTGTTCGATGTCCTGGAACTCCTGAACAGATCCCTGGGAGGCAGATGATATGTTGTCGAAGGATGCATATAGAGAACTCGAGGACGCACTCGGCAAGGAGAACGTGTCCCAGGAGCCGGGCGTCCTGGATGGGTATGCCTGGCAGCCGGCTCTCAACCTCGGGAAAGATGCCTGGATTCCCCGACCCGAGGCGGTTGTGCTCCCGCAGACCACGGAGGAGGTACAGGCGATCGTCAGGATCTGCAACAAGCACAAGGTGAAATTCAAGGCGTTCAGCACCGGCTGGGCCGCCTGGGGAGGCCCCGGCGGTCCCGGGGTCGTCCAGATCGACCTCAGGCGTATGAATCGTATCATCGCCATCGACGAGCGGAACATGTTCGCCGTCGTCGAGCCATATGTGATCGGATCCCAGCTCCAGGCGGAGGCGATCAAGCGGGGACTCAACTGCCATATCATCGGCGCCGGTCCGAATACCTCCATACTCGCGAACGTCACCTCCGGCTGGGGGTACGGCTGGACAGGGCTCTATACCAGTTACAGCGGCCGCAACCCGCTCGGCGTGGAGTGGGTGCTCCCGGATGGGGAGATCCTCATGCTCGGATCCCCCGGTTCAGGTGCGGGATGGTTCACAGGTGATGGGCCCGGCCCGAGTCTACGGGGGATCATGCGCGGCTGGGGTGGCGCTCAGGGAGGGTTGGGGGTGTTCACCAAGTGCGCCGTCAAGCTCTACTCCTGGCCGGGCGGCCCGATGGAGCCCAAGATACAAGGGACTCTCACCGACATCAAGGCTGAGGTTCCGGAGACGCACAAGATCTACTTCCTCTTCTCGCCAAGCTATGAGAGGTACGCAGACCTCGCCTACAAGATCGGAAATGCGGAGATCGGCTACGTCCACTGCAAGGGCTCCGTCGGCGCCATGTTCGGACTCCTCGCACCGCGGGCGATGAAGAAACTCCTGGCCTCACCGGCGGTGCGTTCCATCGCCAAGGCGTTCCAGCACTATACCCTTTTCATGCTCGCCGCACATACAAAACGGGAGTTCAACTACCAGGAGAAGGTGCTAAAGAAGATCGTTCAGGAATGCGACAGCATCATCTTCGACACGAGCCACCTCCCGTTCCATGCGGCCTTCTGGTGGGGCGTGCACCGTTCGATCTTCCCGGCGCTCGCCTTCCGCCCCGGCGGCGACTTCCTCACAAGCATGGGCAGCAACGAGGCCTATGACTGTGCCGTGCTCAACGCCGTCGAGGGTGAAAAGATCAAGCGGGAATTCATTGACAAGGGGGTATTCATCGAAGACATGGCCGACTGCTCGTGGGGCGGCATCTATGAAGGGACGAGCTGCTGGGGGCACCTCGAGGAGATCGCCATGTTCGACCGGAGGACCCAGGCTCCAGAAGGGCGGTTCGCGTACCTCGATGCCGCCACCGAGGCCACCCTCAAGAAATCCCTCGGGTTCGGACTCTCGGCCCTCGGCAACGACATGTACAAGGTCTTCGGCCCCCGCATGCACAACTTCCACCACTGGCAGGCGAAGGTGAAGAAGGCGTTCGATCCGAGCAATGCCGCGGACGCGACGTTTTACATACCACCGATAGACGAACTGGATTCTTGATATGCCGTGCTATCGCAAGGAGATCGTCTCCATGGTCCGGAGAGTGCCCTGAAGTCTATGACCCTTGCGGAAGCGAAGCAAGGCGGTGGGGAGGAAGCACATGGATGAACCGGCCATCCTGGCATTCATAGAGTTCTCGCCGGACAGGGCGATCCTGCCGGTATCCCTCGAGGCCCTGTCGGCAGCGAAGCAGATCGCCTCGGCCCTCCAGGGCACTTTGGCCACCCTGGTCATGGGAGCAGACACAGCCGAAACCACCCAAGATCTCAAGTTCTATGGCGTCGACGCCGTATACTCCATAGAGCATCCCCTGCTTGCCTCCTATCAACCAGAGTGCTTTGTTTCCTCCTTTTCCGGGGCCTGCAAGCACATCGGGCCGAAGGTAGTCATCATGGGGAATACCCTCACCACCATTGATCTCGCCCCCCGGCTCGCCTGCAGCCTGGACACCGGCCTCGTGACAGACTGCGTAGAAATTGATTTCTCATCCGGCGAGATTCTTTTCGCCAAGCCGGTGTTCAGCGGCAATGTCCTAGCCACCTTCGCCATCGCGTCCGCACCAGCCATCGTCACCGTGCGATCGAGGGCCTTCGAACCGCTTCAGCGCATGGATATCGCTTCGGGCGACAGCATCCGGCTCGACCCGGCAATCGATGCCGACTTCATCCCGGCCCCGGTCGTCGAACGGGTCATCGAGGTCCAGGAAGTGGTGCGGTTGGAGACCGCGAACCGTGTGGTATCCGGCGGAAGGGGCATGGGAGGACCGGAGGGGTTCGCACAGCTCAAGGAGCTTGCAGACCTCCTGGGTGCGGCCCTCGGGGCGAGTCGGCCGCCGTGCGATCTCGGCTGGATCTTCCCCAAGGCACAGATAGGCCAGACCGGCGAGATCGTCGCTCCGGGTCTCTACATTGCCGTCGGCATATCCGGCTCCACCCAGCATATCGCGGGCATGTCCACCTCGAAGACGATCGTGGCGATCAACAAAGACCCCCAGGCAAACATCTTCCGGATGGCGGACTACGGGATCGTGGCAAAATATGAAGAGGCCGTCCCGGCTTTCCGGGACGCGCTCAAGGAACTCCTGGCATGAAGACCGGCAAGGGTCTGCATATCATCGTCTGTATCAAGCAGGTCCCGGATCCGGAGGGACCGCGGGACTCCTTCGTCATCAATTCAGAGGCGAACAGAGTCGAACCGCGCGGGATCCCGCCCGTCCTGAGCCTCTTCGACGAGAACGCGCTGGAGGCGGCGCTCAGGATCAAGGATGTCCATGGGGATGCGCAGATCACCGTTCTGAGCATAGGCAAGAGGATATCCAACGCTGTGATGCTCAAGGCCCTCTCGGCGGGAGCAGATGAGCTCCTGAAGGTGGAGGACGAACGTCTCGATCCCGGCAGCCTTGACAGCTCTGCCATCGCCGCAGTCCTTGCCTGCGCCATCAAGCAGCTCGATTACGATCTCGTCCTCGTCGGCAGACAGGCGGCCGATTGGAACGCAGGACAGGTCGGGATCATGATCGCCTATCGCCTGGGCATCCCGGCCATCACCCTTGCCCGGAAGGCCATCCTCGACGGCGAAGCGGTCATCGTCGAGCGGGTCCTTCCGGACGGCTACGAGGTCGTGCGTTCAGCTCTGCCCGCTGTTGTCATGACCAGCAACGAGGCGGGCGAGCTCCGCTACCCCTCCATGATCCAGCGGAGGGAGGCGAAGAACAAGCCCGTTGTCACCTGGGGTCTGGGCGATATCGGGATCGATGCGCCGCCGGCGAACAAGGTCGTCCTCAAGAGGCTCTCCACGCCGGCCATCGTAACCGGCGCCTGCACCCTCATCGATGGGGCCACCGCGGCTGAGGCGGGCAGGAACCTGGCCCTGAGGCTCCGCCAGGACAAGGTCATCTAAAACCGCGGATGGTGCAGAGAAATGCTCTCCATCATAGACATAACGATACCTTCGAGACCGCGGTGGAGTACAGGGGTGATTTTGCGCTAACAGGATCATCATAACCGTGAAATACACGTGAAAGGAGGGGAACATGGATAAGCGAAACGACAAGGCGCCACGCGAGAAGGTGGTGGAAACCTGGACTGGTCCAGGGGCCAAGGACGAAATCATAGAATCGATCCGGCTCGCGGAAAATGCGATCCATCCGGTTGGCGGCAAGTTCTATGGCGAATGGTGGTACTTCGATGCCCGCCTGGAGGATGGGCATGTCGTCGTAGGTTTCCTGCAAGCCTCTGAACTAAT
>Ga0315277_10004698_pt1 | contig 18125 bp, 19 predicted proteins | sample YL17G05_15_MG_FD_203695 | JGI IMG/M metagenome (GOLD analysis project Ga0315277, IMG submission 203695) | Sediment microbial communities from Yellowstone Lake, YNP, Wyoming, USA - YL17G05_15 | ecosystem: Environmental > Aquatic > Freshwater > Lake > Sediment | place: USA: Wyoming | collected...
GATTTGCACGAAACCTTCTATCATCGAACGTCAGAATCAAGAGGTCACGACGCTCGCCGGAGATCTTGATCCTCCACCATGTCTGCGACAGATGGAGTGGGGTTGATCACGGATAATGGCGAGTTAACGCCTCCCTCCCAACCTTCGCCGCTGTCGCAGCTGTTTGGGTAGCCCCGCTTAAGTTCGATGCGGTATATATGCGTTTCGAACTCGCCATTCGGCAGAGTTCTAGCGCGCCGCACGCGGAACTACAGCTATACTCTACTCGTGCGACGTATATGAGAGTTTCGTCGCGAACCAGGTCTCGACCAGAAATCGGCTGCGAATCAGGCTCGACCGCATACACCGTCGGGAAATTGACGCACGCCTTTTTGCGAGTGCTGGACAGGGCCAGCATCTTGTTCGAGATTCAACAAACCTTTAAGACCGCACTTGGCATTATGCGAAAATCAAGCGGGGATGGCCCAGACCGGCAAGGCGCTGGATTGCTATCTCGTTCCTGGTTGGAATAGGCAAACATCCAGTGCTCGAAAGAGCTCGGGGGTTCAAATCCCCCTCCCCGCGCTTGCTGCTCAACCGTGGAAGGCCGATACACAAATCAATTCTCCCCTCGGCTCGTAGAGGGCTCCGACTGTGTAGTTCTGGAGCGGCGAGAAAGATGTTTCCAGCCATGTATCAAGGATGAAGTAGTCATCCTCATCGAGCCCTCCATTCCCCAGGTCGTCTGCCACGGTACATGACATGTTTAGAAACCCGACGTTTAGGTTTCCTAGGTTCGCTGTCTAGTTCGCTCCATTGCCGAGATCGCCTGTTGTCGGGTACCAGTAGACGAAGTCCGTGCCGTCACGCAGCTTTCACGGCCCACAGGCCGAGTCCACGAGCCAAATGAATAGGCCTGATGCGCCGATGGCCATCGCAATGATGACGAGGGCTACGATCTTCTTGGATATCACTTTGCGCATTTCAGGTTAGTGAACGATTCGAGATACGGGTTCGTTATCTCCGTATTGGGTCGCGATCATTCCTCGCCCTTGAGCTCTCCAATGTCGCAGCCGGTCCCGATATCCGATATACATTGTATACATTAGACGTAGACCAGACATGCCGCGGGATTTCCATGGCTCGACTCAGAACTCGACAATATCACAAAGGCTTGCTTGACTCCTCGGGAATTCGCGCATTGAGTGACCCATTTCGTCGCAGGCACACCGCGTGAAATGTGCGCTTTCCGACATCGGCTCGTGGACGTCGAATGCGTCTTCCAGTCAACTAGTTATTCTTATATAGTGTAAAGTTGTTCGCGCAAACCGGACATAATGTCTGGACAGTCTTGGCGTTATGCTAAACGGCGGTCCAGAAGCGCGTTTCAGGAGAGGGGGACAGGCCGTTGACCGATTGCCACAGAAGGTTCAGACGATTATTCTTCTCGTCCGAAGCCCTGTCGCATCTTATTGGTCGCTTTGAGAGTCGACGTCTGATTTCGATCTTCGTGATTATTGTTCTCGTTGGCAGCGCACTTCTTGTCATCGGCCTGGTTCCGGGGATGACCAGGTCAGACTCCGGACAGGCTGACCTGGTGCTTGGAGTCATGGCAACGGGCAGTCCTCCAAGCTTCTTCATCAAGCCGAAAGACCCGACGGTGACCGATGCTGGGGTACAGGCGAGTTTCACTGTCGTCGTCACTGATCCCAACGTTGGCGACACTATCAATGTCACCTGGGAATGGGGCGATGGCACTGCGAACTCCACGAATATCACAGGCCCTATGAAGATCCCCTCTACGCACACTTCCGAGCTTGTTGAGAATTATCACACATACAACCCAACGCCTGAACAGGGTCGAGATGCCTACGTCGTCTCTTACACCATGAACTGCACTCTCGATGATGGCAATGGCAACATTGTGACCGAACCTACGACAGTGCTTGTCACGGTGCCTGCTAGCCAACCTCCACTGATCATCAGCCTATCCGTACCCACCATCAAGGTTGATCCGACAGAAACGGTGCTAATCTCTGCGAATGCGTCCGATCCTGAAGGCGAGTCACTTACATGGACATTTGAGTTCAACAATTCGATTGAGGTGTACGAAACGGTCGTGAACCACACGGGCGCTTCCTCACCAGGCGAAGTCGTCTGGTGCAATATCACTCATGTCTTCGGCACCCTGGGAGAACATACGATCACGCTGAATCTCAGCGATGCGCTGCCGCCATACCAGGTCTGGCCACACAACATCTCGAGCACCATCACGGTTCAGGTGGTTGCCAACGGCGCACCATACGCTTCGGGCGATATTTCAGTGGATCCCAATTCGCCGATAGTGCGTTCGAAGATCGGATACGAGATCGTCAACTACTCGGTCCAAGCATTCGACGGGGACGGCGACGTTATCACTGCCACGTGGAACTTCAGCGATGGCTCGCCGGACTTGGTCAACACCTCGGCTGGTGGTACGGGAATCTACACGTTCATCCAGCAGCGCAACTACACTGAGGCTGGGGTGTTCAATGTCTCAGTTGTCGTTTCGGACGGTAGGCTGGGCCATGATATTCTCGTATACAAGCTGGTCACAATCGGATCCACCAACCGCGGACCGAACATGATCAGCGTTGTTGCCCAGCTGCCGCCGGGAAGAAGTTATGCGTTGCGAAATGAGACGACCAACTTCCAAATGGTGATCCAGGACGACGAATCGGATCCGATCGAGGTGATCATTGATTTTGGAGACGGGAGTCCCCTATTGTATATGAACTTGACCGATTTTGTCGATAGCAGAGTGACGGCCACGTTCAGCCATGCCTACTCCGATGTTGGCAACTATACTCTTTCGATTCTGTATACGGACAACAAGATCGGGTCGTTGGAACACACTTCGGTTAACAACATAACAGTCACCGTCTCGAATCCGACGATCATCCCCTCGAAAAGCTGGGATTGGTGGGACTACACGAGCCTCGCGATGTTCTGCATGGTCCCCGTGATTATTGTTCTCCGCTTCCTCCAAGTCGCGCAGAAGAGGAAGCGCCTTGAGGCCGAGGGAATGACTCTCGAAGAGTGGAAACTATTAGCCAGCGAGACGGCGATAGAGGGAATGAAGACGAAGTAGGAGGGCGTGTCAATTGGCAAAGAGATCTTTCAGACGAATCATAGCCAAACGACTCGTCAACGTTGTCCTGACGTGCATCGGAATCATGATTCTGAATTTCATGCTCATCCATTTCATGCCAGGGGACCCGATCAACAATGTGATCCCGCATACTTCGAAGTTTGACCCGTCTCTGAAGTGGGAGCTCAGGGAGAAGTTCCATCTCAATGATACCCTGGAGAAACAGCTTGGATGGTATCTGTGGAACACTTTCACGGGTGATTGGGGCACCTCCTATATGCAGAATCAGCGCAAGGTCATCGACATAATCAGCCAGGATTTGCAGTGGACCTTCTTGCTGGTAGGCATATCCACGGTCTTCACGGTACTCATAGGAATGGGTGTAGGAGCATATTCCGCATACAGACGCGGAGGCGCTTTCGACGTGGCAGCGACGTCCACATCCCTGTTCTTCTATGGCATGCCAACATTCTGGTTCGCATTGATTCTGCAGACGTTGTTTACTCATCCTTTTCTGGGGATGCAATGGTGGCCTCAATTCCCGCCAGGCGGCTACTACGACACGGTCAGGTACGGTGCGACTCTGCATTGGAGCTGGCCGGTCTTCGTCAGCATTGCCGAACATCTTGTGCTGCCTTCCATTACTCTGTCCATTGGCTACTTGGCGGGCGTGTCCATAATCATGAAAAGCGCATTGGTCGACACTATGACCGATGACTACATCCTGACCGCTCGCGCCAAAGGGCTGACGGACTACCAGGTCCTAAGACGCCACGCACTGCCGAACGGGATGCCTCCGATGGTTGCGCTCATAGCGATGGACATGGCGTTCGTACTTGGCGGGGCTTATCAGGTAGAGTACGTCTTCAACTACCAAGGCATAGGCTATAGGACAATCCAAGCGATAGGCAACCTTGATTTCCCGATACTCCAGTTCATCGTGGTCGTAGGAGGCGTTGCGGTGGTTGTCGCCAATTTCGCCGCGGACATGATACTCCTCTATATCGACCCGAGAATCAAGATAGCCTAGAGGTTCGGACATGAGAGCGGAAACAGATAGCACATTCACCCCGAGAAGGACCGAAGCGATTCCTTCCGCACCTAGAGGCAACTCTCAGAAGAGACTCCACGGCGGATTTCCTACCTTTCGAGGGACCAGCTTTCTAGCGATAGCTTGCCTTGTCGCCGTGCTAGGTTGTCTGATGGTGCAGCCCAGTCACAGCCAAGTGAACGCTCAAACTCTGGATTTCATTCAAGATGAGGCGCCGGTCGCAAATGCTGGTCCGGACCTTAATGTCACGGCCGGCAAGGTGGTTATTCTCAACGGTTCGGCGTCTACTGGCTTTGAGGGGGCAGCCAATCTCAACTACACCTGGAACCTCACGTATCAGTCCAGGGTCATCACCCTCTACGGCATGGAACCGACATTTGTCTTCCTGACGCAAGGCGGGGCTGATGTCAATCTAACTGTCAGGGACAGCGTCGGCCGGACGAGCTGGGACACCGCGAACGTCGCGATAAGCGAGCCACTCAAGACATTCATGGACAAGTACCTGTCAACAATCCTTCTCGTCGGTATCGGAGGCGCAATCCTCGCGTTCGTCCTGTTGAGGGTACTAGGCAGGGTCCTTGCGGGAGTCCCTGTGGTGTCTGAGGCTGGCAGAGAGAAGATCAGGCTCGGGTCGAAGAAGTACAAGGGCATCGTGAAGCAAGTGCTTCGAAGCCCGATGGGATTTGTCGGAACAACAATTCTCGTTTTCTTCATCTTGATGGCAATCTTCGGTCCGATGCTGATTCTATACGACGTCCATGAGCAGCACGTAGAGCTCAAAGGCCAACTCCCGTCGAAGAAGTATTGGCTAGGGACCGACAACTATGGGATAGATATCTTCAGCGAGCTCATCTACGGCGCTCGTACTTCGATCACGGTTGGCATAGTCTCGGCCCTGATTGCATCCTTGCTGGGCGCGGCCGTAGGACTCTACTCAGGTTATGTTGGAGGTTGGAAGGACGAAGTCGTGATGCGATTGAACGACGTCGTCCTGTCTATTCCTTGGCTCGTCCTGATGATCATCGTGGCGGCCTTCGTCGGGAAAATCGATTTGACAGGGATAATACTGATCATCGGCCTCACGGGGTGGTCATACACGGCCCGGATGGTCAGAGCGCAGGTGCTTTCCATCAAGGAACGACAGTACATCGAAAGGGCGAGAGCCATTGGCTCTTCAGAGATGAGCATAATCAGGCGTCACATATTCCCCAACACTTTCCCACTAGTGTTCGCAAACACGATTCTTACAGTTGCGGTCTCGATTCTCTCCGAATCCACACTAAGCTTCTTGGGCATGAGACCGAGAGGTCAGGTGACCTGGGGAACGATGCTCTCCTTTGCTTCTGAGGCGAGCGCATTCGAGACTGGTCACCACTGGTGGATCATTGCACCCGGTCTCTTCATCGTGATAGTTGTGCTAGGTTTCACCTTGTTGGGATACGCTCTCGATGAGATATTGAATCCGAAGCTCAGGCACAGATGACGATTCATCTTGGAATAACTCATTCCTTGGGGGACCGGTTCGGACAGAACGTTCTACCCCACGCGTCTGAGGTCCGACGCTATTCTGTCCAGATGGGTGTGGAAGTGTCTCTCCCCAACGAAAGGCTCTTATAGTGTTGTCACATTCAACACCGTTGCTGCGGTCTGCCAGGGGGAGGAGCACTGTAGTGTCTAGGTATATGGATAGCCACGAGATTTCTGTTCGCGGTTCGCGGGTATGAGATCGGATTGTGGGTCCTTGGCAGAGAGCGGCAGTCGGCACAGATTGGTGGTACGGGAGGACAGAGTTGCATGACAGGAATCAGGACAAGAGCGAGTAGGATCACACTATTGATTGCGGTGTTTGCGGCCATTCTCATGTTCGCGAGCCCAGTCCTTCAGCTGGGAAACAACAACGTCGACTTGAACGCTGTGGACAACGCATCTGCATCGGGCCCAGGGGATCGGACATTGAGAGTAGGCTGGGTAGCTTTTCAGGACATGATGAAGACCCTGAACCCCTTTTTGTACACCTGGGGAGCGGAGTCGACCAACATATGGCTGTGCATGAGCACGCTCATGACATACGATGAGAACCAGAAGCTGGTCGGGGATTTGGCGACAAACTGGACGATCTCTGACGGCGGCCTGACCTGGACCATCAAGATTACCAAGCTTGCGACGTTCTATGACAGGCTCAACCCAGCGGCGGTTAATCATCTGACATCCGCCGATGTCAAATTCTCGTTTATGCTGGCTCAGGAGCAGGACGGCAACCATCTCCAGGCCTATTTCCCCCTGTTGCCGGGGGCTGCAGGAAGGCTGATATCGAGCATAGACACACCTGACGACTGGACGGTAGTCTTCCATATCAGATCACAGTACGCGCCGTTCGCCAGTGCGTTCACGACAATCCCTATCTTCCCCCAATACATCTGGTCGACACGGGCTTGGAACTGGGCCAACTTCGATTTCAAGAAGGCGCCGAACGTTCCGCCGATTGTCGGCTCGGGACCATTCTACTATGCTCTTGACGGTTTGCCCACGGCTGGCACTGTCGAGCTCAGGCGGTCTCCAACATGGTTCCAAAACGAGGAACGCGGCTATGACATCCACGTTGACAGGCTCTTTTGGATTACGGAAACCGAAGCCACCAACTATGCCGCCTACCAGAATGGTGACATTGACATAATCGCGAACCCGACGGTTGAGCAGTGGGGCATCATCGGTCCCGGCGCAATAGGGGGCAGCAGGTGGACCTCGAGCCAGGGATACGTCTGGGAGTTCAACATGAACCAGATGACTGATACGATGCGAGCCTCGCTCGGAGGGGCCTATGCAAGAGGGACGAACAGTCAGCTTCTGCTGGACGATACTGTGAAGACTGCCTTGAAGATGTGCGTCGACAAACAATTCGTTGCGCATAACGTACTTGCGGACACCGCAAGACCTGCTGACTCGTTGGCTCCTCAGAGTCACCCATTCTACTACAACTATGGCTCGAACCCTACGCTGGATACGAAGCCGATTTCGGTCAGTGCCCAAGGAGCTAGGCAGAAGCTATTTGATGCTGGATGGAAATACGATTTGAACGGCAACCTGCTGACTTCTGATTCAAGCTACTATCCGCTGAGCAAGAAGACACCTGGCGGAGTGGTGACTGATACGCTTCGATTCAGGTTCATAACCCCGAACACCGACACGAACTATGACCCGACCTGTGTGGACATACGAGACAGAGCACGATTGGCAGGTATTGACTTGACGTATACCGGCGCCTCGACGGCGGCCGCCATGGACAATGCATGGGCTACGGCGGACTACGACTGTTGGGTCTGGAACTGGTGGATGACTCCCGTCTATGATATCTCGACTGAGATCATGATCTACTTCACGACTGAGTCTATCCCCATCGGCTGGAGCGACGTCTATTACAGCAACCCTGCCTATGACGAACTCTACTATCAATCACTGTCTGCGATGAACCCCGTCGACCGCAAGCTGCTCACTGATGAGTTGCAGAGGATGGGTTACGAGGACTCCGGTTGCTGGCCCGTGGTCTGGATCGATTTCCTCTATGCAGCTCAGCCTTCATCGGTCGGTCCTGATCACTGGACGAATTATGGCGACTGGTCGCAACATTTCCCGCTGACTGTCGATTCGTGGTACTATTGGCTCTTCATGAACATAGAACCGGACAATACCATCACTGGTGTCAACGGTGCGCCGGCTGCCAGCGTAGGTAGCCCCCGTTATGTGGGCGACACAGATAACACAAGGAGCTTCTCTGCATCAGTACAGGATGACAACACCTGGGACACTCTCGAATATCGGTGGAACTTTGGCGATGGAACCAATACCAGCTGGCTTACCCCAACGGCGGATGGTGCTTACGGGACTGATCACAAATACGCCCAGGATGGCTACTATGATGTATACTTCATGGTGAGGGAGAAGCTTACCCAAGACAAGTTTGGCAGCTGGGCACAGACGATGGCAGTCATCTACAACAACTCGAACACGGCGCCTCACGGCCAGGACTTCACTATTTACCCCGACCCCAGTTCCCCGGACTCCGGAACGATTGTCTACTTCAACGGAAGCGCGACGGATGACCAGGGCGATAATATGACATACAAGTGGAACTTTGGAGACGGAACGACTGGTGCGGGTCAGAACGTGACTCACCAGTTCACCAAAGGCGCGGGGGGTTACACTGTCTACATCTATGTGGATGATGGACACCTAGGCCAAGGCCCGCGCCCCGTGACGAACTCCCATGTGGTCTCGGTTACTGACAACAACGTGCCAACATGTGTGCCGAAAGCCGAACCAGCGGTTCAGAAGGGCACGTCGTGGAAATTCACAGCGACCGTATCGGACGTTGACAGCAGAGATAGGCTCAGACTGACCTGGGATTGGGGCGACGGTACCACCGACACCGTCATGAACGAAGCGGGGCCGATCACCTCACCCACGCCGGTGTATGCGTACCACACGTACAAGTTCAGCGGTGACTTCACCATGACAGTGTCCGCTGACGACAAGACTGGTCTCTCTGATCACAATGTCTCGCGCACAGCCCTTATTCATGTGGCGAGAATCGGCAATCGCCCGCCTGTGATCACCAACTTCCATGTGAGCAACAGTGTACCTACGACTGACGATGTCGTGACCTTCTATGGTACTGTGACCGATGTCGACGGCGATCCGTGCATCTTGAACTTCACGTTCGGAGATGGCACATGGGAAGTGGTCTCGCAGACCGTGGCCAACGAGACTCTGACGGTGACACACGTCTACTCGATGGAAGGTTTCTACGCCGCATACCTGGATGCCACAGATGGCCAGGGCTCGGCACCGACGAATGGTCCTGTCATCATGACCCCGTCCCAGGCATTCTTCACCCTCAACCTAGCGAGTGGCTGGAACTTCGTGTCGATACCTCGGGTCGATTGGGGCTACAATGCGAGCAACCTCGGATTGGTGACTGGTGATACGGTGGTCAGATACGACACGTTGACTGGGAATTATGACCTGACCTACGATGTCGGCTACTCTGGTTCGGAAAAGGACTTTGCCCTCAACCCGAGCACTGGCTATTGGATCTATGCAGCTGCGCCTAGGACGCTCGAGCTCTACGGTAACGTTTCGACTACCACGCAGACAAGATTCATCGATGTTCCGGAGGCCGGTGGGTGGGCGATGGTGGGCTTCGCTTCGCTGAGCACGACCAGGCATGCTAGCGACATTCCATCGATGTATAGCGGCGCGAGCATCACGTTTGTGGTGGCTTTCATATCCGGGGCGTACCTTATGTATGACGACATTGAGCCAACTTACCACAACTTCTTGTTGGTCCCCGGGCAGGCATACTGGGTATGGTGTACTTCGGGTGGAACGTTGGCCTATGACCCATGAGGTGGAGAAGATGAATGGCAACAGCAAGATCGGACTAGACGGCAACGGCGTGAGCCGCAACTCTCGCTCGAGAGGCATTGACGTGCCACGAGCGACGGCATCCTCCCACGGGAGTGGCATGAGTATGATTTCGAGATCCATGAGCTGCGAGCCTGCAGGCGCTAGAAGGAGGCATACCAAGACGCTCTCGGTGTTCGCGATATGCGTGATCGTGGGCATCATCGTTTCCGCATTCGCTCTGGTGTCCGTCGGCTACCGGAATGCCGCACAATCCAAAGATCTCGAATTACCCCACGGAGTCCGCGGGTACGTATACGACACCGACGGGGTCACCAAAGTGGCTGGCGCCAGCGTGAACGTCACTAACGTGAACACGGGGGCGAGCAACAACGTCACCGTGTCGGACAGCAATGGGTACTACAACTTCGACTTGAACACACTCTCAGGTGGCTGGAACATCGGCGACCAAGTGAGAGCAGTGGCGTGGCTAGGGACGGTGAGCGGAGAGAACGAGACGATTCTCACGGGCGTTGGGCCAAGTGAATGGTTGAACGTGACGATGGGAACGGTAATAGTGATACCCGAGTTCCCGATGGTGCTCCTGCCTATATCGGGCATGCTCGTTCTGTTCGCCGTTGTGAGCCTCAGGCGCAGGAACGAAGATCAGTAGCCGCAGCGCAAGCGGGACGTAAACCCTTTACAAACTTCTCTTTTCTTCGTTTTTCATGTCCTAGCGGAGTGGTCGTCTGGAACAATGGACGCGGGCCGCGTCATTCCTCTGATGGGGCGCGCTCAGCCGGGGAAAGTCTCTGAGCTGTCTCGGAACGTTTCCTGTTCATTGCGGAGACGTCGTTGGCCACCCTGCCGATCATGTCAAGCTTGAGGTAGGTGAAGAGATAGTCCAGGTTCTTGTCGATGTTGGGCATGTATCGGCCGCTGTTGCTGTCGTCAACCAGCTTCCGAAGGAGATCGTCTATCCTGTTGGACGTCCTCGCATTGGCCTTCAATATCCCGCCGCTGAGCCTGAAGAATGGCAGGTCTCCTTTCACGCTGGATTCGTTTGCGTCCGAAGCGGCAGATCGCTCGCTCCATCTATCTACCGCTGGCTCGTCGATTCTCTTGACAGTCTCCAAATCCCATCCCTTCTTGGAGCTAGCATATGTATCCACTGATTTGTATATAAGTATTTCCGGAGTGAGCGCGGATCGCGGACACCGAAGAGGCTGTGATCAACCCTCCCGGAGGATCTGGATCGCAAGCCTTGTCGCTCCGCCCACGTACTCGCCGCATCTAGTTCGATGTTCCGGCGTCTTGAAATCGCTTTTGTTCAAGACCTTGCAGCATGTGGATCCGAAGCGAGCCCGGAACGCTTTGTAGAGCTTGCCCGCCGCTTCATAGCTAGCGAGCCTGTCCTCTTCCGGTACAGTCCTGCCAAGTGAGACGCCGATTGCGAGCACGCCCCCGACCATCGCCCCGCAGACGTCCTCAGATCGCCCTATGCCTCCTCCGAAAGGAGTTGCCATCTTCCTGGCCTGATCTGTCAGCTCGACGCTCTGGGCGAAGCACACTCCTCGAAGGACGGATTCTGCGCAGTTCAGATTGTTCGCCCAGCACTCGCTCGCGTGTTCAACTCCCTCTTCCAGAGTCCTCATGAAAAACCACCGGAATCGAGGAAGGGACTCCCGCGCAATTCCCGCCTATGCGACTGCTTCTTCAAACAGCTCATCGGAGTACGGAGCCTCTTCCAGCTCGCCAGTTATCTCGAGAAGGCCGAGTTGTATGGACGCCTGGATGTAGTCCAACTCGGTCTCGATCTCCGGCGAATCGACGACCTCCGGGTCCTTGTTGATGTCCTCCAGCAGGCCATCGATGCGCGCTCTGTTATGAGCGAGCTTCCTTGCGAACTCCAAATCGTCGCTGTCTTGCTCGGAATCCTTCAGAATCCTGATTCTGACGACGCGATTCTCCTCCTTTCTAAGGAGTCCCTTCACAGCGAGAGGCACTGCTAGCTTCCTGTTCAATTCGACATCCCATCCCATCGTATGACGATTGTCAGACAATATCTGTTTCATTGTATATATATGTATCTCGACCGCCCGTTATCTCATTGGCGGTCCCGCCAGCTGGTTGGCCCTTCTCTCCAGGTCGGCAATCTTCCTTTGCAGGCTCCTGATCTTGGCGTCGTGCTTCGCAACCTGCTCCCTGATCTTGGCGGCTCTTGCTCGGAGTTTGGCAGCCTTTGCCAGCTTCTTGGCGGATATCTGATGTTCGTTCACTTGAGCTGTGTACTTCTTGGCCTGCTTCATCGATGACATCGAATCCCGTGTAAAAAACGGGCTCCGAGCATATGAAGGTTCTGACAATAAGGAGCCACTCTGCGCTGGAAAGAGAATAATACCTGATTCCGATGCAGAGCACGAGATGAAGACATTCGTCGAGGCCAACGGTTGCACGATTGATTCCAACGAGTTGCGAGAGATGGTGGATCTGCTCGCGTGCGATTGGTTGCAGACAATTGACTCCAATCCGGAATTCGGCACTCGCACCAGATTGTCGATTGCCAGCTCGATCCCAATCAACAGGACCGTGGACGTGGACGGTGTTTGATGAAAGACAAAACTAAGCTCTACTTGATCCTGGCACTCACGATCCTCATCTGGGGCAACTCGTTCGTGGTTGTCAAGGTGGCAATAAGGGATGGCGCCTCGCCCACGTTGATTGCGATGGCGCGATTTCTCGTAGCCTCGTCCATCTTCGGAGGATACATCCTCCTCAAGAGGCCGAAGATGTTCGAGAGAGCGGACACGCGCAAGTTTCTCTATCTCGCCTTCATAGGTATTGGAGTCTACTACATCTTCCAGTACTATGGTGTCAAATTCGCCGGTCCTTCGATTTCTGCAATCCTAGTAACCCTGCTCTGTCCCATCATGATCTTCCTCCTGTCCTACTTGAGGTTGGGCGAAAGGATAGGGCCTGGTCAGAAGGTGGGGCTGGCGGTCTCCGCGCTCGGTTCCTATTTCGTGATAACGGATGGGACGGTCGCCTTCGCCTCCAGGTGGGAGGCGCTCCTCGGCGGGCTGTTCGGTGTGGTCTGCGCGGTCTTCTGGGCGATATATACTGTCGAAGGCAAGAAGTTGGTGAAGAAATACGACCCCTTCATTTCGACCGCGTACATCGCACTTATCGGGACTGTGATGCTCACGCCCTTCGCGGTAGTCGACGCGGAGATCTTTCAGCCGGTTGTGTTCCCCCTGAGCTTCTTCGTCGCGGCGCTCTACCTGGGCGTTCTGTGCACGGTGATCGGGTACGTCTTCTGGTTCAGAGCTCTTACGGGACTCACCGCGTCGTCGACTGGTGCCACACTCTACTTCGAACCCGTCGTGACTGTGACCTTCGCGTGGATCATATTGGGTCAAGGGATAGGTTGGCTCACGGCGATGGGAGGAATCCTGGTGTTGTTCGGTGTGATCCTCGTGTCCAGGAGATAGTCCAGGCTGTGAGGAAATCGTTAATATGAGTAGCCAACTATGTCGCCATACGACCCATCACAGCCCCGTGGTGTAGCGGTCAATCATGCGGGCCTTTGGAGCCTGTGACGGAGGTTCGAATCCTCCCGGGGCTACTCTCACTCTTCCGTCTCCTTCTGCTTCTTTTGTCTCAGTCGTGTGGCGATTTTGGCGATGAGGACCAGGAAGAGCACCCAGCCGAGAACAAGAAGGAAGAACCCTTCTGCAAGGAATCCTCCCCTGAGAGCGCTGACGACAAACATGCCTGTGAGCGATGCGACGATCCCGAACGAAATGCCCCAGAACGCCATGGTCCTGTCGATCTTCCATTTCAATTGATTTCACCATTTCTCTGTGGACGAGGTTGTATCGCGCTCCGAGATGCATTCACGCCAACTTCTAAGTATCTTGGCCGCTGTCTCCAAGTCACCATGGGAGCTGACGATTCCGAGTCAAAGGTCAGATGCAGTCTGCGGCTTGGATTCTCATCTGAATCCGAGGCCAGGAAGATCCTCGACGCGGTCGAGCTGGACAACCAAGGCTATGTGGACACGAAGGTCGATGGCTCGTCGATCCTGGCAGACATTAAGGCCGATTCTTTGAACAGTCTTCTGCACACGCTAGACGATTTCCTATCTTGCACGAGCGTCGCTGAGAAGGTTATTTCGAAGAAGCCCTAGTCCGGGGAATCCTTCACCTTGACCGCGATTCCTCTCTTGAATGCCAGCATTTCCTCTCGGTTCATCAACGCTCGACCGACGGCAGCCAGCTCGCCTTTCGTGTTGATAACGAGGACGTCGTCTCCCGGTCTGATCTCTGGATCGCACTCCAGAACGAACTTCGCGAAGACGTTATTCCCCTTGGCAGCGAATTCCGCGGGTTCATCATCAGTCATCACGCGCATCTTGGGCGGAGACAATGCCTTCATCAGCAGCCTGCCACCCTCCAGTTTCAGAGAGAATCTCCCGTCATGGGCTCGCATGGACAATGCGTGCACGCCGTCCAGAATGACGTTTCTGATCTTGCCGGTCCTCTCAGATGTCACGATCTCGACATTCTTGCCGTCGAGTATGTCCCCCGCTCCTCTCCCGAATTGCATGTCGAGGACAGCTCTGCACCTCAGCATGTCCAGATCGACTTTCCTGCCCCCTCCCGAGATCATCTCCTCGAGGAATTCGAGAGTCTGCTTGCCTTCCCACATCACTGCAAGTGGATAGCCGTGCTGGTGCGCGTGCCTCTCCATCGTTTTCACGATGCGGTCGCTAGCCTCCGAATCCAGCTCTTTTGGGATAACGGACTGGGCTATCGGGTAGTATTCATCCAGTTCTATCGGGACCGGACCGAAGAAGGATGTGACGACATAGCTTGCATCGACCTTCTCGGATATCTCAGCAATCTCCTTGGAATAGATGCGAGAATAGGGCTTGGTGCCTTCTGGAAAACCAACTAGCACCTTTGTCGCAGGTTTCCGATATCTGTTGAAGTATCTCTCCTGGTATCTCATGACAGTCGGTCTATCGTAGCTCTCAGGACCGCAGTAGAAGAAGGCTCCATGCCTGCTGGCAGGCTCGAACCTTTCCAAGAACTCCTTGTGCTTCTTCAGAGATTTCAGGGCCTCCAGAAGCGATGGGTGAGCCCGAGCGCGCATCTCCACAAGCTCCCATATGGATCCTTCGTGGATCGCGTTCTTGATCCGATTGATCTCCCGCAGACAAACGTGCAGATTGTGCTCGGCGAGTATCTTGGTCCTTTTCTCTCTCGGCATCTGTTTCAGGTCTTCGATCGAGGTCTTGGTGCATGCAGGACAGTGACACGCAAGATCGTGCAGATCCCTGAGGAACCTGGTCCCAGTCGAGTAGATCAAGCGTTCATCCCTGGCGTATTTCGCATAGGATGCAGAGTCGAACATGTCGCAGCCCAGGAGCACCGCCATCGGGAAGATCATTGGATGCCCAGCCCCGAACAGATGGACTGGACGCGAAGGGTTGAGCCCCTTCTTCGACGCAATGATTACCTCAACTATCTCGCTGAACCTGTAGTTCTCAAGCAGGGGAACGACCCCGCCGATGGGATGGACTGCAAAATCCAATGCGGAGAGATCTCTCGCGCAGCGCTCCCTGATGTCCGGAAAAAGCCCTCCCTGGACCGGTCCGGCCAGCAGCATATCTCCCTTGCACTCCACCGCTCCCTTTCCCCGCCTTACTGTCTCATCAACGGCCGCATCAGCCTGCTCGCGTGAGAAGTCGGGCTCGGAGAATATGTCAAGGATGGTGCCGATGTCCGAGCCGATGGCGGACTGGAATCTCACGATCTCGTCGGGGTCCACACTTACATCGCCGTACACATGGTTCTGAAAGGTTCCACTGTCTGTCATGACTGGCCCGTCAAAACCCAGCAGACTGTGGACGCCAGAGGACTCAGCCTTCTCTCTCAGAGCGTCATTCCCGCGGATTATGTATGAGTTGGTGATGAGCATCTGGACGTTGAGTCTATCGCGCATCTCCTTCGGGGAGATCGTCAAGTAGTTGGGGTTGACCACAGGGAGAAGGACAGGGGTTGTCACCTTCCCGTGCTTCGTTGTGAGCTCGCACACCCTCGCAAGCCCGTCGCGCTCTTTCAGCTCGAACATCCGGCTTCGTGTAGCGCCTGCATGGTAATTATTGTTTCATTATCGCCGGCCAGCAAATCCTTAAATATGCTCCAGAGTCTGCTCGTCGTTCGAGAGCGATGAGCAGCATCTTTCAGGTTGCAGCGGGCATAGCAATCATATTCTTCTTGCCTGGGTTCACTCTCGTTAACTTGCTCTTCCCGAGGAGGGGAGAGCTCGATCCAGAATACGATATCATATACAGAGTCACGCTTGGGATGGGAGTGAGCGTCGTGATCTCCATCCTCGTTGGTTTCATGCTCAACGCCATGAGCACCGAGGGGCACGGATATGTCACAGAAGGTCCTCTCTGGGCCGTACTTCTCTCTATCACTGGGCTATTCACCCTTGCAGGTTGGATAAGAGGAGCGTATCCGAGAGCGGGTCTGATACATCCCGGGCTCTACAGGTCGACTTCGATTCGAGGGGTTCCCAAGACCAAGGGACTCAGCTACAACAAGAAGAAGAGGACGGAGAAACTTGTGCTGGAGCGTGAAGCTCTGCTAGCTGATCTCAAAACGCTTGTCGAGAGTTCATCGACTTCAAATCCTCAGAGAAAGCTCTACTATCGACAGCGGATAGATGACGCAAGAGGCAGGGTCGATCAGATTAATGAGGAGTTGCGTTCTCTCGGTGGAGGCAAGAAGTGAATGGCAAGCAAGAAGGGCAGCATGCAATACAAGCTAGTGATCGTGGTCCGCGAAGATCTTGAGATGTCAACTGGCAAGCTCGCTGCTCAAGTCGCTCACGCAGCGGTGACCTGTGCTCTCGAGGCGAAATCCAAGAAGGCTAAATGGTTCTCGGAATGGTATAGGGAGGGACAGAGGAAGGTCGTCCTCAGGGCCAGGGATTTGGACGAGTTGAGATTCTTGAAAGACCAAGCATATCGAGCCGGGCTTCCTTTGACGATGATATCGGACGCTGGGATGACCGAGTTGCCTCCCAACACGACCACGTGTCTCGGGATCGGTCCTGGTCCGGAGAGCGCCATCGATCCGATCACGGGCTCACTTCCGCTCGCGTGATGATTGGATGAAGAGACAAATCAGGATCTTGGGTATAGACGATTCTCCTTTCAAGTTCAGAGACAAGAAGGCGGTTGTTGTCGGCGCAATCGTGAGGGTCCCGAACTACCTCGAAGGCGTGATGAAGACTGAGGTAACAGTGGACGGAACCGATTCCACCAAGATGCTGATAGAGATGGTTTCGAAGTCTAGATACAAAGACCAGATCAAGGTGGTCATGCTCGACGGGATTGCCCTTGCCGGCTTCAACGTGATCGATCTGAAGGAGCTGCACACCGCGCTTGGAGTGCCCGTTCTGACGGTGACGCGGGACAGGCCAGATATGGAGAAGATGAAGATAGCCCTCACGAAGCACTTCGGTGACTGGCGTGAGCGATATGCGCTCATCACGAAGCTTGAGTTGAAAGAGATTCCGACGGAACACAATCCTCTGTTCGGCTGTGGGCTGGGCCTCGAATGGCGAGAGTTCGTGAGCTTGGTCAGTCTCTCCACCGTTCGAGGAGTCGTACCTGAACCACTCAGGATGGCGCATCTCATCTCCGCCGCCATCGTCAATGGGGAGTCCCATGGTCGCCCTTGACTGTCCGAGCGGAAAACACCTTATCGGCGTCAAGACTATCTCATGTGATGAAGGAATGCGGGTTGGTGTGAGCACATGATCAGGAATCTCTTCACGGAGCACGATCACAGGAACATGCCGGGAATAACAAAGGAGCAGGTGATGCAAGCTGCTGGATGGTACTGGAGGTCCAGGCAGTTCGGGATCACGTACACCTCGCCTTTCAGCCTCAGAGGCGGTCAGTTCTATTCTAAGCTGGGGTTGAGACAATCCGTCGACGTCTATGCGGTTGACGAGGGCCAGAACACAGGCGTCGATGTCACATTGTCTGCTGAGCTCACGGACGAGGGGGCAGCCGTGGGCGTTGTGGGCGCCATCTTGCTCCTCCCCGTAACGGTGGCGGTCGGCGCGGTCTCCTACATCGAATACGAGAACAGCGCCCAGGCCTTGATGAACGAGTTCTGGAACTATCTGTACGCGTTCCCCAAGAACCCGGCGCCTCCTTCCGCTGCGTCGTCGTCCCCGAGCTGGGCCCAGGGGCAGGCGCAGCAACCTGTCATGCAGTTCACCGCGACTCCTTCGCCAAGATCCTGTCCATCATGCAAATCGGCTCTCGATTCCGACAGCAAGTTCTGCAAGTACTGCGGTGCGAGAGTCTGAGCGTCGGATATCTGGCACTCTGGCTTGCCCCACAGTACAAGCGTAAGTTTTAATAGGGCGACTCGTTTGTAGGGCATATTCCACTGGAAAAGGTGAATGATTGCCGAAGGGTCTCAACACAGCCAGGAAGCTTGGCCTAGACAGACAGAAGCATAGGTGGAGCGA
>Ga0315277_10004699_pt1 | contig 18125 bp, 5 predicted proteins | sample YL17G05_15_MG_FD_203695 | JGI IMG/M metagenome (GOLD analysis project Ga0315277, IMG submission 203695) | Sediment microbial communities from Yellowstone Lake, YNP, Wyoming, USA - YL17G05_15 | ecosystem: Environmental > Aquatic > Freshwater > Lake > Sediment | place: USA: Wyoming | collected...
ATCAAGGCAGCATTCCACGATGGTACAACGGGTAATGACGAGACGCTTTATGAATTTGATTGGTACGATGCAGATCAAAGCGGCACGACGGATTTCACGTCCGGTAGCTATGATGATATGCACTCTCGTAATGTCGTTTTACGGCTTAAAGTGAGTGACAGCATCGAGGACAATCCCGTGTATCGGCAACCGGCCTTCGTTTCCGGGTATTTGAACGTGTATGACGTCGTGGGACAAGTCGCGGGCCAGTATCAATATGAATATCTCGGGCAATACACGCGCAAGATCACCCTCATCATCACGCCATGGCATTACCAGCGGTTCAACACCTACCGTCAATTGTCAGTGCCGAGCGGGGCAACATCTTTGACCTATAAAACCCCACAGTTCACGAGCGGTAGCCTTGTCCTCAACGCGAACCCGGGAACATCAGGCGCGCTCGTTGATTCCTTGCTCGTGCAGTACCGGAAAGCAACTAGCTCGAAGGACATCGTGATCGGGAACTGGGATCAGATTATCGATACAGCAACCTCTGATTCTTCTGACACCGATCCCATGCATTTGAACCAGACCCACGGCGTGCATTTACACGACGTGGATAACATTCTCTTGCGGTCATTGTATGACGTAACCGATTTCAAGGGCGCTACTGGCACATCATATTCTGTCAGATATGACACGGGCTTCAATACCCATTCAATGATGTTTAACCCGGGAGATGTCAGGGCCAACTCCGTGGGGGCAGGTACCAGTTGGCGCGTTGCAAGTGACGATCACCCACTTGTCGCCGTTATACCCGACGCGCTGCCATCGCTTCGTGATCTCTCGTTGCTAACGGCGCCATACACAGGCAACTTGGGCGAGGCCGACGAGATTTATGTCGATGTGTACCCGAACCAGCGCGTGCCCGTGGGTCGTGATGACTCATTAAACGCTACTTATGTCACGATTCCCGATTTCGACCATCGTTTCTCGACCGCACCTAGCGCGTTCCAATTCGCCAGTTCCGACCTGGATGATGGCAAGCTTACCTTCCCACTTACAGGTTCATTGTGGACAGATCAAGGCCGCACGGAGCGCGCCGAATATTCGTTGAAATTCAACGTTCCTGCATGGTACGTTGACTGTGGCGCGTGGGCATGGGAGACATCGGTGAGTATGTACCATGGTAGTTATGGCACACTGTACAGTGCTGCCCCGGATTCGATCTTGCCAACATACAACGGCGCGGGTGAGATGGCACGTCGCACTTGGCTTATCTACTTGTATGACATGGCTTCGTCCTACGGTTTCACTTACATACCGGAACAACCAGAGGAATTTGTCAGTTATTATAATGCATGGGATGTAACCAGCCCATCCTCGCCAATGTACAAATTCGAGGAGACAAGGCACCGTATCGACGTGATGATCGATGTCAAGGACGATGCCAGAACCATCGCAGGAAAGGTCTATGCAGCCTTGATCAACAATAAGGAATTCATGGCAAGCTCCTTCATCAAGGCGGAGCGGGTCGCGGACACCATCACTTTCACGCAAGAATATGGGGGCACGGTCGTCTATGGCGGGCAGACCTACACCCCGTTTCTCTATTCACCAGATGGCCCTATCGGGCCATATGCACTCGGTCAATACACGACTGTCAAGGACGGGGTCGGTGATCCCGAATACAAAGATGACGGATTCATCAACGAGCTCGACGATTACTTCGGTTACACGCTCGTTATCTCGGGCAAGAAGGACGGGGCAAGCGCATGCGTGAACTTGAGCGTGTCAGCGTGTGACACGCAGGAGCGGACGCTCACCTACATCGCATCGTCCTCGACCTTGACGGATGATTACTTGGATGGCAATGGGCGATTTGATGCGACCAAGATCAAGGCAATGCAGACGACGGATATGGATTTAATCTTTGCCGTTGATAGGCACCGGGAACCCACGATGCAAGCTTGGTTCAAGATGCCGGGCGTCGTGTATTCCAAGCTCACGCACCCGTCCACGACCGCGCCTGACTGGAGCATGTATCCGCGCTTCGGGTATCAGGTCACTGCATCGAACGGGTCCGCTGTGTACAAGGCATCGATCACGCTCTATACGCGGAATGACGCGGGAAGTTTCTCGTGGGATGGCCTCAAATACCGGGCCTATGGCGTGTACGAGGATTATTTTGACAACAAGAGTACCATCGTAGGTGTCCACGATATCTCGAATGCGTTGGGTGTAGCGCCATCCACGATCGATTTGATCGGTGTCACGATCACGTGGAAGACCAGCGATCCAACGGCGCAAGAATCTTGCCCCGTCGCGTTTTCGGGCATCTGGTTCGAGCACGAGACATCCATCGCCGATATGATCATCAAATGGCATGATATGGTGGATATCGATAACGATGGGGAATTAGAAAGCAAGCCCGACACGGTCTTGCCACTCATCTCGGAACCGCTTGGGCTTGCGAAGACGTGGCAATCTGCATCATGGGAAGGCCTCGTTGAACGATCACTACCATCCGACCACATCTATTCCAGCGCGATAGAGCGGCTTATAGAGGGTGACGTGAAGGAGATTGCAATAGTGTCCAAAACCAGTATCGATTTGAGCCAGGTCATCATCTCGCGGTCGAACATCGTTGGCGGATACTTGAGCGCGGTGCTATACGAGAAATGTTTCAATACATTCACCAATCTCGAGCAAGCATTGCAATATAAGCTGGGGGCTATGGCAGTTCGGCCTATGACTCCGGATTGGGATGAAGGTACGGATTGTGTCTTGACGGATCGATATGACGATTTCGTACTCGTTGATTGTTTTGACCGTGATTATTCCGCTGATTACTACGATACCAACATTCAATATTCGGACACTGAACTCGATCCTGTGTTTGCATGGAATATGCACGTTAGTAGCATCGCTGGGGTAGTGACTGGTCAATCCGTATCAGGGCGGAGCGACGTCACGGGCGTGCCTGCTTTGGGCACCGTGGTAGGAACTTCGATCGCCGGTTCGAATAAATTCATCACCGTAGTGCCGACTAATGGTATGTTCTTCGCGGCAGGAACTCTCACGCTGAAAAAAACAGGTCTGGCAGATGTAACATGCCAATTGCTGGAGAAGCCGGAGGCGGTGCCTTTTCTCGATGGGAATAATTCAATGACTGGATATGATCTTGATGGAAATGGCATCGCGGAAGTTGTCGTCATGGATTATTCGATGACGAGTTTCTCTACCGGGGACGACGTTTCGGTGCAACAGCGCTACGTGGCGCATGAGATCCGGGTCGATTCGAATCAAGACGGGGCTTACGACGTCGTGCGAACTGACTATTCACGCAAGGCTTCGTCCCCCGTTCTTAACGCGTTCTTAATCAACTGGAGTGATTCGAAGCATGCATGGGAGTATGTGTCGTGGAAGTACAACAAACACGAGCCAACGTATGGCTACACCACGATGATGGATATGAATTCCGATGGTACATTCGAGATGATCGAGGACAACGTGGATGAATGGCCGGACAAGCCAATACCGGGGGTGTCTGTCGATGTTGACGAGTATTGCACGCGGACATTCGAGACCCATTACATAACACGTCGCACGCAAGTATATGACCCATTCCAAGGCTCGTTTATTAGCGATGAGAGTGAGGCGATCATCGATATACTTGTCGAACGCACCTTTATCTACCAGGATTATGATGGTTCACATATATACACGATGGAATGTATCCCATTCGAGGATGTGCCGGTGATTGTCGACACGCGTACCTATCTTGCGAAAGACTTTTGGGTGGACCTGCACGGCTCATTATATTTTGTCGATGATGGGTCGGGCAATTACGGCATGGCATTCGTGTTCACGCACGATAGCTATAATCAGTTCGATGCTCAAGGCAACCGGGTTCCGATAGCTATTGGTGTGGCGTTCGATTACGATTGCGATCATATCATCAACACGAGCCCGGCATATTATAGCTCCAGGAATGGCGGCTTCCGTGACGCGTTTTTCCCGACAGCATGGATGTTGCCAGCGGATCGCAATCCCGTCGATTTTACACAGATGATCTATGACGAGGCTTGGCGTGCATACTCGGAGCGGCTGGCAACCGATGCGCTATTCTGGGTCGAGCAAGTGGTGAACACGGCAATGCAGATCTTGATCATGACGGTTTCGGCAATCGTGACCGGAGTCGTGTCGTTCTATGCATCACCTCCTGTCGGCCTGGTTGTTGGTTTCTGGGTCAACATGGGATTGAACTACCTCTGGAACCAATTTTCTCGCAATCTCTGGGCGAATATCGACAAGTTATTACACAAAGCCCAGCCAAAGGGCTTGGAATATGCCAAGGAGGAGCAGATCACTAATAGCCTTTCTTGGATCACTAATTGGGGAGAATTAACCCGTATATACCCATACATGTCCGTAACCGTTGATGCAATTGGCTGTGCAGCGGCGTTTAACAAGGATCCATACTGGAACTATGCAGATATCGTTGGAGTCGGCATCAAAGTGCCGATTTATCGCCCGTATGTTTTTAGCCTTTATAGTTGGACAGGTTATACCGATGCAGATTATCAGCGGTTATCGACGGAGGAGATGCACGCCTGGCACGACGTGTACCGGAGCAATGGCACGGTATCGACGGAAGCACCCCTCGTCGTCGTGCAGAAATCGTTGCAGCCCAATATCGGCACGCCGAATTGGGAAGTCGTCAATTTCGAGGACATCACGGGCAAGGGAGAATATAAGTGCGGGGATTCGTATGAGTTCAAGGTAACGCTCCAACTCCATATCCAGGATCGATCCTCGCTTTTCTTCGTGGTAATGCTCCCCACCGTGTACACGGGCACGCTGGAGTTCTCGCGACAATCGGTCATCACACCACTTTTTATTTCCATTTCAAGTCAAGATTGGGTTGATGGCAAGGTCTTCACATATACGATCGCGGGCAAGATCACGCAGGATAATGCCGTGTTCACCATTGACCCACTCACGGTCGATCCAAGCACCGGTGATGTGACCCAGATCTTCCATTATAGCGATATTTCGACGATGTATAGCGCGGAGACTTCATTGCGGTACTTCACGAACGGGAGGCTTCAAACCATTCTCCCAGTTGTGGACGAGAAGGGACGATTCGGTCTCGAAGCATTCCCCGCGTCGCCCACGCTGCCCAATTTCTACCGCAACAGCAGTTCCGAGCGTCTTGCCATTCATGATTCGCTCAACCGGATCGTGATTCACGATTGGCAACAAATCTCCCATGGCGAGCTTGCAGAGCCTGTCGATTACATGTACCAGGTGGATTATGGCATCACAGCCTTGCTGTCGCATTACTCGTACGTGTTGTCGAAGGCGAGCGAGACTAACTTATTTAGCCCATTCCTCGGAGGCGATATTCGCATCTGGGCAGCTGAAGGGGCAATCGAGTTCGTCAATGTTTTGGCCACGACCATCGGATCAGCAGCGCTCATGTCGAAGATTACGAGCATTCTTGAAGCTAAGGGCTTCGCCTTGACAAAGACAATCTACGACAAGGAACTCGGCCAGTCCTACCCAGTGAGCCAGCCTCTCGTGCTTGGCGAAAACTGGGGGCAGGAGTTTTCCAAAGCATGGGCCACGGGTAGTTCCTGGAAAATGTTCTTGTTTGGGCTGAAAGTGGTCTACAAGTTCTTCGTAAAGGAAGAGCTTGATGAATTATTCAAGGAAAAACTCGTGAGTGACATGCTGCGACTGATGGGTTTCCCCGACGATTTTTGTGAATTCATGGGAGAAGCCGCATGGTCGCTCGGAGAGCTTAACGAGGCTACCAGGGATATGCGAAAGCAGATGAGGGAGAGCGCCATAGCTCGCCGTCGTGCTTTCAATGATTGGATCATGAATGCGAGACAAGAGGCTGAGCAACAGTGTGACTTTGAAGAAATGCGGGCATCTATGCTAGAGCGTCAAGCTAATGACCCGTCGGATATGAGGCATATGCAAGAGGAACAACAGAAAGGAATGAGGCTGGAGGACAAGGCCCAGATACAGGCCGAGCAAGAAGCCAGAAACATCTTGACGACGAATAATTTCGTGCAAACCGTGCTCAACAAAGCAAACCTCATCGCCAAGGCCTGGAGGGAAGGTCATCTGGCCCAGACGCTACACACCATCTTGCCAAAAATGGTCTCGAACGTGCAGATGACTGCATTTGATCGGTACAGTGCCGTCGCAGCGCACCAGGGTGCTGCCAACATTATCGTGAACCTCATCATAGACCAGATGCGTGCTGTAGCGGAATATAATGACCAATGCGCGAGATCGTTAAATATTCTTAACCCCAGCGACCGGATCAAGACGTATGATTTCTTGAACAGTCCTGCCTTGAAAGCATTGCTCGGCGTCGATGCTGATTGCAAGATCCAGATGAGCTTGTATGGCACGTCGGCTGCACCCGGCGAAGTTAATGATCTCGGTTGGTGGTCGGTTGAAGAGCTTGACGAGTATGAATATGTTTCGCAGACCCTTATTAACAGAATCGAGGAGGCAGAGACCATTGATTTACACGATCCGACAAACCGTGAAACTACAGAATCTCTGGGCCGCCAGATTGGCAATATGGAGATAATTACGCAGAAATTAAAGGATGCCATTGGTAAACTACCGCTTTCCGTGCGAGAAGCCATAAATCACGCGCAGAATCTACAGCCGCGACGTCAAGCATCGCAACAGCGACAATCATATATACCCACCGACAATCCAGTTATGGAGTTGTTAATGCAACTCGGTCTTTATGAGGATATAACTTCGATGGGTGTTGACATACAAGATCTAGCCGGGGGGAATGCTATTGAGCGTGAAAATCATGCCCTCGCGCTGGAAAAGCGCATCAAGAATGACGGCGAGAAAATTAAAAAATTCTCTCAACTTTTTGATATGCTTGTCGAACTGAAGACTCTCTATGAGCGCCTAGTTAAGGGCGATAGTGGTTCGCAGCTTGGTCAGTTTCTTAATCCTGTCTTATTTGGAAAACAAATTCCGGCCACATTTGAAGATTTCTTGCTAGCTGGTTGCTCCAAGTCCTTCTCTATGCGTGATCTGTTCGGTTTTGTGCAAGGTGCTCCCGGGAAAGTATCTGTACAGAAATTGTTGTTTGTTTGGGCTATGTTGGCAGCAGACATCGGTATGAAGCAAGCAGACAGTTATTACAACCGTATGCGAGATGCAATAGTCCAAGCGGGAAGTTTGGCAGCTCGGGCTAACGGGCTGAGTACTATACCGAGTATATTCTTCGATCAAGGAGTACAACCATCATCTTTAATAACTGGGCCCGTTACTGATGCGGATCGAGAAGCGAGTATAGAAAGCTTAGGGGGGCTGCAAGATGTGTTTACGAACTATGCGGGCGAGCGCAATTCGAAAGGATCTCCTGGACGCCACAATAATATGTTCACAGCTTATTTCCAGGTCTTTGGTGAGTTTATTATGACTGGTACTGGTTTACTTGGAGAGTATTTTGGATCGGAAACGCATATGACACAAGAGACGATCATCAATCCTCGCACGAGAGCAGATCTGGAAGCTGGTCAGCGTTATCCTGGACAACCCGATGGAGTTCTCCATAGAGTAATGGAAGGCAAGAACGGCAAGGGTGCGATTACCAGAACTATGTCCATGGATGCTATTCTGGATATGTCTACACTCCTTGGTTGGACTAATGGTCAGCGTATGAGTAGTAGCCGATATGGAGAAGGCGCTATGATATTAACGCCTGGACAGATACTTGTTAATAAAATTATAAAGTACACGAGGGCGGGCAGCTTATCCGTGGCAATGAAATTATTAGCGATCGTGACGTTGGCGGATCCTAGCTTACTCACCGAGGATTCTGATTTGTTTAGGGCATTGAAAGATCTTGACTTGGATGAGGCTCATGTCGCATTCAACTCGATCGAGAAGGTTGGTCGCGTGTACAGGACACAGTATACTTCGCAAGTGCCTATGCATGCGATTACAATGGGCTATGTTATGGGATTTCTTACTGAGGTGTGGCAAGCCGGAAGGAGTTCTTCGACTCAAGCGGAAATAACATTGAAGATGGTGGACGAGAATTATCAAACTCAAGGAAAATACAAATGTACTTTAGCAGACCTTGTCAGCGGAGTGGATCTTGACGGAACTGTTCATCACCCATCTAATTGGAATGAGGTAACATGGCCGATGATCACGACTTGGCTCTCAACTGTGGGACTCGAGGACTCGACTATCGAAGGCTTGAATATTCTCGGTTTCAAACAACAAGGCCATTTCGAGGTGGACGCTATACACGGGCGTGTTACCTTTGTTAGCGTGTCCAATATTGCCGTGAACGATTATCTCAACAAGCGCGACTCTATGGTTTTCTTTGGTGAAAATGGGAGAGCCATTTGGCCTGGTGTTGGTCGGGTTGCTGACTCAGATCTTACTCTGTTCCATGAAGTTTGTATCGAGACTAATCGGCAAGTAGATATCTTACTCACCGATTTGGCATCGACAGTCAACACGATGTCTATCGATGAAATAATCCAGACCATTAGCCAAACCCGGGGCGGGGGCTTGCTTGACGCAAATTTGCTCTCTATTAGAGTCGGAATAAATCGGTATATGGATCAAGTTCGAGATGCCATTGCTCGATCATCGGGTTGGCGAAGTACACAAGATATTGTGGCAACGATTGCTTGTGGTCACAGTTATAGACTCTCCGAGTATCTCTGGGGTTTCGTTTTGACAATCCCGATGGGAAATGGCTATGTTGTTGTGAAATATAAATGGGCTTCGCAACAATTTACTGTTACACCGAGCGAGGGCTTAAATGTACCTGACGGGCTTCGCAATTATCGATTGTTTGACCCAGCTCTTCCTATCGACTTCGGCGCAGTAGATGTGGTGGGAAATCTTCGTAATGTAGCAAACGATCTGCTGTATAATTTCAATAACAGAGTCGATCGTTTTTCTTGGGGTCTTAGTCAAGTGCAACTTATGCTCACCACGCTGGATGCATATACTCATATTTCCACAAGCCAACAACCTTCTGGCCCTTCAGTAGTGGCCTTGTCCAATCTGCCATATTATACGGATGTATCCCAGTTTGAGCTAGAACTCCAGCGCGTCAATGATCGTGGATTCTTTGATCCGAACGCGCCAACTGCGACTATTATCGACACATACTCGCCCTGGTCACCGAATCTACCACCTACAGCACATTCAACCGTGGTCATCGATTATTGGTTCGATTGGCCAACAACGAGTTACTGGAGCGGTGAACAAATGCGATTTCAAGCGATAATCGATGTAAATACAGGTTATGTCCAGATTTGGGTGATGGCGTGGGACGCGGGTATGCAGCAATGGGTACAATTATCGCAGCTCGCATCCGGTATCGGCATCGATCCAACTGATATCGGAATGCAATACAATCCGGCTAATGCATTCAGAAACGCGGAGATTGTCAACAATGTTTGTGGTCAAGACAATGCTCAAGGATTTACCTTGCCGGATGGTACGGTGGGTTCTTATATCTGGCATGCGAATCGCGTTCTCCCGCCTGGAGTTGACCCCGCTACAGCTGGCAATGTGAAATGGGTGATGGAACTCTCGCGAAAGGTAGGGAGTGTGGAAACTGTTTTCGTGAGATATACCGTGGAGATGCCGGTATTTCTTTCACAACCCACTCAAATAGCAGCAGTCACATGCATCGAGTTTCAAGGAGATCCTTGGAATGCGCCCGTATATTCTCCCGTTGGTCCACATGCGGTACAATCGATTACCGGTTATCTCAAATTTGTCTCGGAATGTCTGGCGTCTATGGAAAAATCTGGTTATGAGATCGAATTCTTAGAGACATCGCCGACATCGGATCCCTTGGGACAATTTGTATTGAAATATGGTAGCTTAGTAATCGCTGATGGTGGAAGGATAACTCCTGCGTTACCTGGTACATATTATCATGGTATTCAGATCGATAATATTTATGGCGATAGCGGGAATGTGATCCTTCACGTCCGGGAGGATGGTGCGCTGAATGCATATAGGTTCCAAGATATCGCTAGATTTAAGGATATTATCAATAAGGCTCGAGGATATGTGGATCTCGCCAATGATCGGGCGCCTGCTAATGTGGCTCGTGCGCCTATGCGGCTCGTTGGATTCGTGATCGATGAAACTGGAATTGTTGGAGCTAGCAGGTATAGATTCAGGATCCAATGGGATGTTTGGGCAGATGTTCAGCATGTGGGTACTCCAGGTTCCGTTAATATTATGATTGGGACGGTGAACGGCTTGTTAGATCCCATTACTGGCGTCATTCATATGGAAGGTGAAGCTCGGGGTAGTGAACATTCCGCATCCATTGGAGAGGTTTTGAGGAGAATAGATTTAGTGCTAGGCAGCACTTCCATCGTGGGTAATCCGGCGATCATCTTCACAGGCTTTTCGGGCCGGCAGATTAATCTCGCGTTGAAACTAGTGACTAATGAGGGCTTGTTAGTCCGCTATTGTTTGGGATATAAAGGTGGGCAATTTGATATCTTTGGTATCTACGTCGGTACTACTGATTGTCCGTTCTTCGAGCGAAATGATTGGCCTTTGGGAATAACGATTGATTCAATTACAGGCCAGAATCCCTTAAATCAACAGAGGATCATAGATTATCTCGCGGATGTTAGGGCAGGGCTTGAGACAGCGGGTGCGACCGGCATAACTTGCAAGCGATATACGGAATTGGGGGCTGATGGGAAACAGCACGAGATCTATCCATCTGGAGGTGTAATTTCCTTTGAGATTTCTGATCTAGCAGGTCAGACCTTTCGCGTTAGAATTGATGCTCGTGATTGTTCCGTAACGCAAGGTGTTTCGTATAAGATTGGAGTAGCCAAGTCGTGGACACGCGTTTCAATTCAGCCAACCTCTGGAGACTCGAATTACGTGGAGAATGATGCAGGTGTAAATTTCGAAGGGTGGTTGGTATCACATGGGAAAACTCTCTCACAAGCAACCTTTACATTATTTGCCCAATTTTTATCGGAATAGCTCGATCTTAATGTAAAAGTTTTCTTCTTTTTCTTTCTTGTATTCTTGTCTCTTTTCTTTCTTGTATTCTTGAGCGGCGAGTAAGGTGGAGACGAGGAAGTATCTCTCGTGTGATCCATCATCTCCAGAAGGGTGTTCGTGACGAGCGTTCATCCTGGGATCGCGGTGACGCGTGATGGATCCTCGGGGCGCGAGCCTGGTTCAGAGAAACTTGCCCGCCGGGTTCCTGGAAGAGGGGGACTCCTCGAGGAGCCCTCCTTATTCGACAAAGTTGACATATTTGTATGTATGGTATTTTTATGATGAATTCGGTTAGAAATTGTGTATTTTTTACCGAATCAAATAGATTGCTGAATCTATCATCATGAATAAAGAAAAAAAGAGCGAAATCGGCCTAAAGAAGCTTATCGATAACGTCTATGACCCTGTTGGAATATCCGCACTCATTGTCGTACCAGGCCAAGACCTTGACCATCTGGCCCTTCACATCTGTATAGTGTGGGTCAAAAATTGCACTGTGCGCGTTGCCGATGATATCCGACGAGCAGATCTCGTCGTAGGTCACGGCGAGGATGCCCTTGAGCGGGCCATCCGCGGCCTCGTCCATCATGGCGTTGATGTTTTCCTTCGTCGTCTTCTCCTTCACGATCGCCGTGAAGTCGATGAGCGATCCAGTCATAACAGGAACGCGTATGGAGACGCCGTTGAATTTGCCCTTGAGCTCGGGGATGACCTCGCCGATCGCTTTCGCGGCACCCGTCGTCGTGGGGACGATGTTGAACGGGGCTGCGCGCGCCCGGGTGAATTCCTTGTGCGCCTGGTCGAGCAAGCGCTGGTCGTTCGTCATAGCATGGATCGTGGTCATCAAGCCGACGTCGATCTTCAGTTTTTCGTGGAGGACCTTCACGACAGGCCCAAGGCAGTTCGTGGTGCAGCTGGCATTGCTCACGATGAGGTGTTCCGGCTTCAAGGCAGCATTGTTGACCCCGTACACGATCGTGACATCGGGGTCATCCATGGGCGCGGAAACGAGCACGCGCTTGGCGCCTGCCTTGATGTGCTTGGATGCATCTTCTTTCTTCCTGAACACGCCGCTTGACTCGATCACGACGTCCGTGCCAAGGTCCTTCTGCGGGATCTTGGTGGGGTCCTTCTCCATGAAATACGGGATTTCCTTTGTCCCGATGATGATCGACTTCTCCTTCGATTGCACGTCGAACATCCAAGGTCCATAGGTCGTGTCGTACTTTAAAAGATAGGCAGACATGTTTGCGGGAACGAGATCGTTGATGCCGACGATTTCAATGTCTGGAGTAGGGATAACCTTCTCATCAGATTCCAGATCAAGCCCTGAAGAGCTCAAACTCTGCCGCTTGTACAGTTCACGCAGGACAATCCTGCCGATGCGGCCAAATCCGTTGATAAAAATACGTTTTGTCATAAATTTTCACCATTATACAATATTGTCGTATACAGATCTTCTGCACGAAGTCATATTTATTTCTTCGCGGGAAACTTGCTGTAACTGCGCTCCAGTGCGACGAAGAGCGGTAACCACTTACCGCTCATGAACTCGAGCATGGCACCGCCACCCGTGCTGATCCACGAGATCTTGTCAGCCTTGCCGGACTTCTCTGCTGCCTCGCCGAATTCACCACCACCGATGATCGTGTATGCACCTCTTGCGGTCGCGGCGACCATCGCGTCGATGAGCTCGGTCGTGCTCTTTCCAAATATCGGTTTTTCGAACATGCCCGGTGGTCCATTGGCGATGATCGTTTGTGCACCCGCAATCTCTTTCTTGAACATTTCCAAGGTTTTCGGGCCAATGTCCATGATCGGTGCGTTGGTCTTGAGGGATTCGTTCCACGGGATTTCGACGCGCTTCCCATCCTTTTCCACGGCGAAATCGACGGGCAAAATAACCTGATCCGCGTGCGATTTCATGAACGGGATGACACCAACTCCCGCCTTGTCGAGATCCTTTTCGAACACTTTTCGGTTCGCGTCGCCGAGCATCTTGCCCATGCCCTCGTAGAGCATTTGGGCAGTGAGACCCGCGACGAGGACCTTGTCCGCGATGTTGTATTCAACGTTATATTTCAATGCCTTGTACTTGTCGAGTGCCTTGGCACCTCCGACGAGGAGGACAAAAGGCCGTTTCGGGTTATCAAGTGCCTTTTTCAAGGCTTCGATTTCCTTCATCACGACGGGGCCTGCGAGGATCGTGGGCCAGCCAACGACCGAGGGCTGGCTCCGGTGTGCCGCGCCGAACGCGTCGACGACGAAATAATCGAACAGGGGCGCCAGCTTCTGGACGAGCTCGGTCTTGGCGCAATCATCGATGGGAACCTCGTCATTGTCCGGCCGGAAGTTGCGCACGTTATCGAGGACCAGCACTTCGCCGACATTAACGGCCTTGATAGCTGCGATGGCCTTGTCGCCTAGGAGGTCATCGACAAACGTCACCTTTTGCGGCTTCAGAATTTCCGCGAGCCGTTCAGCGTGTTGCTTGAGGGGAATGAAATCCTTGTCGCCATATTTGCCTTGGTGGGCAAGAATCACGAGCTTCGTGTCCTTCAACGCCTTGATCGTCGCCGAGGACGCCTTGATGCGAAGGTCGTCCCTCAGCTTTTTATTGTCATCGACCGGCGAGTTGAGATCGAGCCGGCACAAGACTTTCTTGCCCTTCAAGTCGACATCGTAGATCGTCTTGAACTTCAAATCTATCATTCGTTTCACCTTGAAGAAATCTCTGTAGAACCGACTTTTACTGTGTATTGCCGTCTTGTATTACAATGGCGATCGTGTTTAGCAAAGATAAAAATATTGTGAAAAAAATTCACGTGATTCGATCATGCCCGTCACGCGTGCTTTGTTCCAGCGGGATTCCTCGCATTACCACGCGACGCTGGAAATGAGTCAAGAAAAAGCAGAGTTGGCCGGGTTTAATCCTGGGCTTGAATTCTCGCGGGGATGAGCGCGTGATATTTGGCAGCGTAGCAGTCGGCAGATGGCACGACGCGAGCGAGGGTTGCCGGGAACGATTTTCCGAGCGCGGTGTGGCGCGCGCGGGCATCCGGCATGCAATGCTCGCCAGTTGACGAATTACACGCCGTTAGAACCAATCTCGCAAAAAATTCTCGTGTATTGCATAAATTGCTGGTTTCAATGCACCATGCTAATACGCGGCATCGTTCCGATTCGACTTGATGCTATTATCCTTGCGTGGCCCCGAGAGTGCCGAATCGTGCTTTGAGAAAAAAACGTTTAAGTTTTTCGGGGGGAAAAAGATCATAGATTGCCGAATAAAGGTCAATAGCATGATCATCGTTAAAGTGAATAACCAAATTCACCGGATTTTTGTCGTTGATGGCCATAGCCACGTTGGTTTCGATGTTGACTCCGTGAATAACCCGAATCCAATGGCACCATTTGGTACGATCGATTTCTACAAAAAAACCTACTTGGAAGTCATCAAGGTCACAGGCGGTGCACAGTGGAAGTTCAACTCCCGCGGCGTCAATTACGAGTTCCAGATCGTGCCGAACCCGCCCGTGTACGAGATCTTCAAGCAAGCCGCGAGCATGGCCGAGCAGTACAAGCAGATGATGGAAAAGCTCGAGAACTCGTGGATGTTCGATTACGGCGTGTGCTTCCCGTTCCAGGACAAGTATCGTGCCGACAAGCCTGAAGCACTCTACCGGGCCAGCAACGAGCGCATCTCGCAAGTCGTCACGAAATTTCCCGTCTCGCTCAAGATGATCGGGTATTGCCGCGTGCATCCCGACGAGGGCCAGAAGGCGCTCGATGAAATCGCGCACTCAGTGACCGTGAAAGGCTTGCGCGGCCTCAAACTTCACCCGCGTTCCGAGCAATGGCTCGATCACATAAACTCGCAGAACGCGGTCAACGTCTTGGCACAAGCCGCGAAGTATTCCCTTCCCGTCATCTTCGACACGCGTGGCAAGGAATCGATCTACCACGTGCACGATCTCACGAAGGCTGCGAAGTCGTATCTGGAACGCAGTGCCCCCGCGCTGGTGCCGCACCTCAAGGTCATCATCGGCCACTGCGCTGCCGGGAATTTCGATGACGCGCGCACGTATCAAGCTATATCGGACACGAACAATTATGGCGAGCTCTCCATGGTCCGGTCGCCCGAATTTGACCAATTCATCGTGGATTTTATGAAGAAAAGCCCCGCGGGCAAGAATTGGTCGCAGCACATCATCTTCGGCAGCGATTTCCCGTACTTCTTCGAGCGCCACGCGAAGGACATCATCAGCTTCTTGCTCACGAAGCCCTTCTTTGATGCGGGTGGGACCATCGAGGACGTCAAGAACATCCTGGGCGGTAACCTGCTGCGCATGCTCCCCGATTACACGCTCCCCCAGAAGCAACCGACCCCCATCCCGAACCCGGTCGCGGTGCATGCCAAGGATTCAAGCGCGGGAAAGGCAATTGAAGTCATCTCGCGGGTTATCGTGAAGATCATCGAGGATCAGAGCGTCGACATAACGAAGATCATGCCCATGTTCCGGGACAACTTCAACTCGTCGCGGAACGAGTACTTGATGGGCACCCGGTTTAAAACGGATGGGCAGCAGAAGGACGTGCTGATGATGTGCATGAACTTGATCGGCGACGATATTTACGCCCTGGGCCCCATCGGTTCCGATGGCACGTGGAACAAGTTCGGTTACTCGTATTTTGACCAGGAAGGCATCGCAGCCCTCAAGGGATTCACCACCGTGAACATGATCGACAAGCCCGACGAGGCGTGGAAGCTCATCAAGACGATGTTCACGGAGACCAAGCAAGAGCAGAAGAAACTCGCCCCGATCCGGCCACCAACGAAGCCCATGAAAGGTGGGCCGCCAATGGCTGCGAAGCCGGTAAAGCCTATGAAACCCGGGAGCGCATGAATTGGCAGAACAACGTGGTCTCGAATTTCAGGATTTTTCCTCTTTTTCAATTTAGAAGTTCAATATTTCTCAAAAACAATTCAAAAACAAGAAATACGCTGCGAGAACTGTTTAATCACGTATGGTCTCGAGCTGCGATACGATCCGGTAAATTTGGGTTCGCACGTGCACGGGGCAGTTTGGATCCACGGAAACATCTTCCAAACGAGAAATCGCATTGCTCGCACGGACCGCTGCCGTGCCTTTCCCTTTATGAAGGTCGTTCAAGGCTTCATCGGCACATTTTCGAATGTTTCTTGGTACTGTATTGTTTTCCGATATTTTCTTCAGCATAAAATCGATCTGCGTTATTGCCTGCTTGTTATCTTCGGCCATGGGCACCACCAGAAGGCTTGACCAAAATTAATTTACAATTGTTTTTAATGAAGCGATTTAAAAAAGTGATTCGGTTTTTGAAAAAAATGCCATGAAAAAACGCCATTGCACAATTATTCTTGAAGAAATACCATGGCACACGACATTATCATCAATTCAGTTTCGTGTGTTGATCTCGATACGGAATTTCATCTTATTCAAAAATAATCCGAAAAAAAAGAAGAAATATATTTTTTCAAACGCCCTTTCTAAGATTTGCAGCACAATTACCGCAAAAGACAGCTTCCGGCAGGTTCACAGTGCCACAGAATGGGCACGTGATACATTGTCCTGGCAACGTCGTGTTGGATCTAGCCTGCGGGTTTTCTATATCCCACCAAGGTATAGAAGATTGGCTCGTGGGAGGAGGGGGAGGATTGTAATAGCTGGTCACGGGTGGCCGATGATATGAATTCGATGGACTCTGACTGCCAGCTGACCTTGTTATCCAATAAATAATGGGAAGGACTATGCCGAGAATTGGTAAAACCAAGATGAAAGAATAATAAAAAAACATCCCAGTAGCAAACATTTGTATCAAGCACACCACTGAAAGGCAAAATATACCGCAGCTTCCATTCCCCCTTCTACGATAATAATATGGCATTCAAAGCACCTTTTAGTATATTTGTTAGTAGAATAATTCGGGGAATGAGATATAAACCAATATGTACGGTAATGGGCTAAGATTCTATACATCTTATATTAGAATTTGCCGTTTAAATGGTATAAAAAAGAGTATAAGCATAGCAAAATGCAAACACGTTGTTTTCTACACGTTTCCTTTAATCGTGCGTAATGGACTGGAACTTTCATAAAAAAAACAAATATTCTACACGTTTTTTCGGAGAGCTGCAGCGCAGTTCCCGCAAAAGGCTGCGTTTTGCGGGTTCATCGCGCCGCAGAACGGGCATGCGATGCCTTGCGCCGCGGGTGCACTGGGCGTGACTGGGAGGTTTGCGGGTGCCACGTTGCCCGTCTCCCATGCCGGCACCGGCGCTTGGCTCGTTGGCGGGTTGTAATATTGCGGTGTGGGCTGTCCATACGAAGGCGACTTGCTTGGCCTCGAGCCTGCCGACGCCTTCACGACCCAGTAGATGATGGGAATCACGATGCCGATGATCGCGAGCACCACCAAGCCGAGCAAGCTCGACTGTATGATTTGACCAGTGCCGATCAAGATCGCAAGAATCATGACTGCAAAGCAGAATAAACTGCAGCTACAGTTGGATCTCCTTCGATAATAGTAGTAAGGCATAAGGGTCACTCTCAAAGTGTTATGTAATCTTCAGCATCGGGGTTTTAAATACACATGCTTGATCCTCAAAGCCCCCAGATCAGAAGTATATCTTATCCGCACATCAAACTTGTCAAGGACCGCTGGGGGAGTTAGGATTCCAGTGAATGATGATCCGGCGAAAAATAACGTTATTCACATTCCTTTCCGGAGACTAGATGCGCAATTACCACAAAACGCAGCTTCCTGTGGATTCATGGCCCCGCAGAATGGGCACTTTATGCCTTGCCCCGCGGGTGCAACGGGTGTGATTGGAGGGCTTCCCGTCTCCCATGCCGGTACCGGTTGGTTCGGGGGCGGGTTATAATATTGCGGCGTGGACTGTCCATTCGAAGGCGCTGTGCTTTTCTTCGAGCGTATCGAGGCTTTCACGATCCAGAAGATGATGGGAATCACGATGCCAAGAATCGTTAGTATAACCAAGGGGAGCATGGTCGGTATAAGGATTT
>Ga0315277_10004702_pt1 | contig 18121 bp, 9 predicted proteins | sample YL17G05_15_MG_FD_203695 | JGI IMG/M metagenome (GOLD analysis project Ga0315277, IMG submission 203695) | Sediment microbial communities from Yellowstone Lake, YNP, Wyoming, USA - YL17G05_15 | ecosystem: Environmental > Aquatic > Freshwater > Lake > Sediment | place: USA: Wyoming | collected...
CCCGCCCATAAAGGCGATCTTCCCGCCAAACTCACGGGCCAGCTTGTCCGCCTCCATGTTCTTGGCTTTGGCCTGAAGGGGATGGAGGCAGTTGACACCCGCTTCGACCAGCCGCTCGATGACCCTGTAGATCGATCCGCAGGAGTGGAGGATAACCTGATATCCGCGGGAATGCCCCTGCTCAGTGAATTTGCGAAACCAGGGCATGACGAACTCATCAAAGAGGGCCGGGCTGAGCAGAAGGTCGAGCTGGGTGCCGAAATCGTTGCCGAAGAAGAAGCCGTCGATCATGTCCCCGGCGCGCTCATAGAATAGATCATTCGCCTCGAGGTAGGCGCGGCAGACGCGCTCAGTCACGGCATGGACGACGTCGGGGTGCGTGTACATTTTGACCATGTACTGCTCCATCCCGAAGAGGTCCATGGCATCATGGAAGAACGGACACCAGAACCCGCTGGCCCGGTAGAAGTCGCCGGCCACGCGAAGCTGGGCGATTGTCTCGTTGAAATCGAGGTATTCGAGCTCCGGCCAGTGAAATCTTTCGACGTCGGCGACCGTCTCACAATCGGCCAAAGGTCCGGCCTGGCCGTGGGATTTCTTATCTCCCCTCAGGTCGAAGAGCTTCCGGTCTTGAGGATGTTTGTAGGTCGATTCTAGAAATTGGGGCGATATCCAGCGGAAATCATCCCCCAGCTTCCGCCGCAGCTCCTCCTCGGTCGTCGTGCCGAAATACCGGTGCAGGATCGGCCAGGTGTCGGGATAGGGATTCCCCATCCAGAAGCCGCAGCGCGGCGCCGGCCGCCGGCCGATGATGGCCCGAAGAATCTCTCTGGGGACGTTCCCCGAAGTACCACCCTTCGTTGAATGATTACCCCTAATCTTCATTTTTGGTTGAGTACAGATACAATTTCGATGACCAAAGGAAAATTCCGATCGCCGGTTCCCATCTCCCAGGTCGCTCCGCCGGCAGAGCTTTTCATCCGGCTTAGGACAGCGTCCGCCTTGGCTTCGTCCCCGTGGTATTTTGCCGAGGCCCAGACAAACACAGGATCCTCCTCGCCGCGGATTTTCCGCCAATCCGAGAGAAGCCGGACGGCCTCCGCCTCCTTCCCGGCCTTCTTAAAGGCAGTAGCGCCGAGCAAGTGGACGGAATCCCAGCTCGACCGGAACTTATCCGTATCGGCGCAGACGGCCGCATAGAGTTTATCGGCCTTTGCGCGGCCTCCCGCCTTTTCGGCCGCAGCCGCCAGGATGAAGTTCTCCAGCCTCTCATCAACATCGAAAGGCTTTCCAACCCCCAGGCGCTCCGGCCAGAGTCTGGCTTTTTCGGCCGAGACGACGGCCGCTTTGTATTTTTTATTTTCAAGGCGCAATGCGGCCGACAAAAGATTGGCTTGCCGGTAGAGGTCGCGGCCTTCCCAGGCCCCTTCGTAAGGGAGGACGTTCGTCCGTTCCAGCACCCTGAGGCAGTCCTCAAGTTTCCCGCTGCGGAGGAGTGCTTTGGCATAGTCCATGGCCAGCGCAGGCTTCTCCGGGTATTTCTTATAAATGGCTTGGGCGCTCCGGAGGGCATGTTCATAATCCCCGCTCTTCTCAAAAAATCCGGTCTGGGCGCGCCAGGCCCGCCAGTTCTCCCTGTCCAGGCTGACGGCTCTCTTTATATCGGCCAGTGTCCTCTCTCGGTCCATTTCGTTCTCTAAGAACCGTGCCCTGGTCAAATAGAACGGCGCCCAGTCCGGGTTATCGGCCAGCCCTTTGAAAAGACCCTTGGCCTCCTCGACCATCCCGGTGTTCCAAAGCAGCAAGCCAAGGTAGTAGGATGTCTTCCAGCCGGACGCCTGGGCCGCCGCCCAGCGGAGAACGGGGATATCCTCGCGCCGGTGAGGGAAGACGAGCTGAGCAGAAGCGGCCTCGGCCTCGCGAAGATACTGCCGGCTCTTGGCCTCGTCCTTTTCTCGCCACAGATAGGCCAGCCAATAATCGACCACGGGATGAGACGGGGCCAACCCCAAGACCTTTGCCGCTTCCTCGGTCAGTCCGAGGTTGAAATAAAACATGGCCAGCTCGAGGTAGGTTTCGTGGGGAAGCTCGCCGCGGACAAGGGAAGTGAAGGCATCGCGCCCGGCGTCGCTCGAATCGAGGAGGGTACGCTCAAACCGGGCAAAATGGCTAAGGGGATCAATCTGGAGGATAGCGTCCAGGGCAGCGGCCGCGGCTTTCCGGTCATCTCCCAATCGCCAGAGGATCGCCTGAAGCTCCCGGGCGTTCAGGTTGTACGTGTTGTAGTCCAGCGAACGCTGGGCGTACTCGGCTGCCCTTTCCAGCTTCTTTTCTATGATGTTCACTTCGGCCAACTGCTCGTAGGCTGCCGACCGGAACTCCAGCGAGCGGGCGGCCCAGCCGAACCCGTCCTTAGCGTCGGCAAAATTCCCGAGCTGACGGTTGATCGTGCCATAGACGAAGTTGGCACCAGCGTCATAGGCGTCGATGGCCAGAGCCTTCCTGGCATAGTCGAGCGCCTTGAGGTATTCGGTGCGCCTGAACTGGATCTCGGCCACCCGGGTAAGAGCCCGGACGTGGCCCGGCTCCTTCTCGAGGCAAACAAGGAATTTGGCCAGGGCTTCGCCGTAGCTCCGCTGTCGGGCCAGCTCCTCGCCGGCGACGTACAGGCCCTCGGCCGAAGTCCAGTTGAAATCCTTCGGCGCAACGACGGGCCGGCCGAGCGCGTTCGTCTCCTTGTCGCGGCTCGTCCATTTGAGCTTCTCTCGGCCGAGTGTTATGGCGACCTCACCCTTCTTCTCGCCTACCTCAATCGTCTGAATAAATGTCTCCATGGGCCTGAGCGCCAACCGCTTGCTGAAAATCGTTTCGCCGGCCAGAGTGATGACGAGGTCGTCGTCGATTGGCCGGAGCGGGCAAAGGCCGACCTTGAGCACGCCCTTGGCACTCTCCACATTGAGAGCCGCATAGGGCGAGGCCGCCACCAACCCGCCGATGTCCTTCACCGGGAACCAGATCTCCCTCCAGTGCATGACGGACTGGGGCGGAAAAAAGATGTGTTTGAATGGCGTCAGGCCACTGTCGCTCCCGGCCTGGTTATAGAGAAGCCCGGTCTGCGGCTCGGTGTACTGTTTTTTGGGCGGATCGGTCAGCAGGTCCTGCCAGATCCCGCCGTCGCGGGCGAGCGACCAGACCCAGAGTTTCATCCCGGGCTTTTCGTCGTTGAGGGCCCAGTGGCCATAGCCGAATCCGGATTTCTCGTAGTAACCGCCGAAGTAGTCGCTGTATTCTCCGAGAATATGGTAGGACTTGCTGCCGCCGAAATTGTTGTTCCGATAGGACGAAGCGTCGCGACCGTTCTCGACGACCGGCCAAGGATGAGCGTCGCCACCGTGGCCGATGTAGTGCGTGCCGGGATAATAGTACTTCAGGTCCTCGGCGACCTCTTGGGCTGAAGTCAGCCAGTTGTAGAGAGAGTCGTGAAGGGAAGTCGGGTTCCACCAGAAACATTCTGTTTCGAGGTAAGCGGCGTCCTTCGGGAGGCGTACGTTCACCCGCCAAACGGTCCGGGAGGGAAGGTCGATGGCGCCGACAATGCAGCTCACGCTCCCGTCGGCGTTCTCCTGGATGACATAATCCACCGGTGTGGCCGTGGTCGGGGCGTGGCCGATCGTCCCGAAGTTGAGCTCGATGCCACCCGATGTCCATGGCCCGCGCATGGCGATCTCCCGGAACTTCACAACTGGATTCCAGTAGATGAACTCCCTATTCGTCGATTTTTCGACGGCCCCCCAGACCTTGCCGCCGATTTCGGGCGCGACGAGAACCTTGACATAGGGGTTTTCCAGCCGGACCATCTTCCAATCTTGAGGACGGCCTTCAAGGCTGTAGCCGTGGAAACGGAAATAAGGATAAATGGGGCCGATGAGCGGCGCCGGATCAGGATCTGAAAAAGGATAAGTCTTAAAGGTAATTTTTTCTTCTTTAACTGACGCCTCCTGGCCGAACAAAGACGTCAATCCAGCCAGAAGGACAAGAAATGCCAACGCCGGTATCAATCGAGAAGCCCGAGACGGCATCATGATGACCTCCACATTTTGTCCGTCAAGTATACATCGGCCGAATGATTATCTCTAGAAATGTCTGTGCTTAGTGGCCTGCAAGACTTCGGCCAGCCTGATTTCTGGGCGGGAAGGCCGGCATCCGCAACGATTACCGCAGGGCCTCGTCCAACATGGTTAGATAGTTCTCGACCGGGATGTAGCTGGGGATGGAATTGCCGGCCCCGACGGCAAAGCGGCCGCCGGACGAGCAGGCGTCGATGACCTTGCGTACGTAGCGGCGCAGTTTCTCTGGAGGCCAGCTCGCCAGCTTGTTCACATCCACGCCGCCCAGCAAGGCGATCCGATCACCCCAGCGTTCCTTGGCTTCGTTTATCGACGACACCCCGTCTTGAAACGAGTGCTTGGCGTCGATCCCGACATCATCGATCAGGTCATCCATAATCTCGTCGATTTTGCCGCAGCTGTGAAAGTAATATTTCTTGCCGGCCCGGTGAGCTTGGGCGGCATATTTTTTATGCCAGGGCAAGAAATACTCGCGGATGTGCCGGGGGGAAACCAGAGTTTGGGTGTTGTAGCCGAAGTCTTCACCCTGAAAGATGGCCGCCAGGCCGTCGAGCTCGAGCAAGTGATCGTTGTATCGCTCGATCAGCCCGCCCAGGCAGTCTGTCACCGCCCGGAGGAGGTCCGGCTGATCATAAAGAAAAAGGCAAAGATTTTCGTAGCCGATCAAACGCGACACGTGTTCAAAGACCCCCCCGGCATGGCAACTGAGAAAGCCCATTCCCTCGGGAAGATGATCGCAGATGTAGCGATGAATGTAGAAATTGTTCTCTGTAACCTCGGGCCAGGGGTAGGTTTCGAAGTCTTCCCAGCTCTTGATCGGGCCGTCGTGCAGTCCCTGCCAGGCGCGCTTATGATGCTGGTTGCCGGCGGCCGTATCGCCGACCAGCAAAGCCGTGGCCGGCAGGGACAGACTCACTTCCACCCTAATGAAATCGTAGCCCAGGCGATACCAGAAGGCGATCTGGTTGTCCAGCCAGGCGTTGATGATCTCCAGGTTGGCTTCAGTAAAATCCATCCGCCCGCTTACATACTCCGTCTGATCAGAGATGTCCACCCACTTGCGGCCCATCATCTGTTCCAGTGCCGTCCGCATCACGGCATCGTCGATCAGGTATTCAATGAGCGGCGCTTTGTCGGGAACTTTATCACCGCTCATGGCGGCCAGGAAACGCGCGATATCTGGGCGGGGCTTTTTGAGGGGAACGATCCAATCGCTCAAGAAAATCTCTCGGCTGAACATACCATACTCAAGGAAATGGGGTCAAACTCCCGCCACGGCACTTTATGAATGCGTCTTTGACATATTTTCTACGGCTATTTATAATTCTCCCCGGTCTATGATCGAGCTATCTGTTTTCCCGAGACGAGGTGATTTTTCCAGGCCCTGGAAGTGGCTCATCCTTGGTGGCCTGTTCTTCCTTTCCAACTGCAGTGCCCCTCCCGTTCAAGGGCCCGGGAAAATCTCCGGTTTTTTGAGCTCCTCGCTCCAATCCCAGCTCGAATCGGAAAAGCTCATCCTCTCCGTCCCCACGAGCCAACAGTTCGGCGCCCATCTCCTGTATCTGACCGAAGAGCCCCATCAGACAGGCTCTCCGCGGAATTATAAACTGGCTGAATATGTCCGCGATTGCTTTTTGGAATACGGGCTGGAGAAAGTCCACTTCCACGACACGCCCGCTCTCCTCGGGTTCGGCCGGTCGGTCCTGGTGGAGATTGCGGAGCCGGTAAAGAAAAAACTAAAAATGGTCGAAGACCCTTATCCCCTGGATAAGGATTCCGGCCTTTATGCCGATCATTCCGTCGTGCCCTATCATGAGTATGCACCTTCCGCCGAGATCACAGCCGAAGTTGTCTATGCCAACGGGGGCAGCCCGGAGGATTTTGCTGAGCTCGACCGCCTGGGGATCGAGGTCAAGGGCAGGATCGTCATCATGCGCTATTCGAACCCCTACAGCTACCGGGGCTATAAAGTCTATCTGGCGGAATCGCGGGGCGCGGCTGGCTCGATCATCTACTCTGATCCGCAGGACGACGGATTTTTCCGGGGCGAAACATATCCTCTTGGACCCTGGGGCCCCCCGAGCCATATTCAGTGGGGCGGAATCGTCTATGATTGGTTTGGGTTCGGGATCACCCCTTTCACTTTTCACTGGCAGAAACAGGATGATGGGACGTGGGTGGAGGGCCCGAATCGCAACAAGGCGCTGCCCAGGATCCCGTCAGTGCCCATGTCCCATGAGGATGCCTCGGAAATTCTGCGCCTGCTCAAAGGCCCCGCTGTTTCCGTGGGTTGGCAGGGCGGCCTCCCTTTCACCTACCATGTCGGACCCGGCCCCGTCAAAGTCCACCTGAAGGTCGACAATGTGGAAAAGATCGCCCTGATGAGGAACGTCATGGCCATAGTTCGGGGAAGCCAGGAGCCCGACAAATGGGTCATCGCCGGAAATCACCGGGACGCTTGGATATACGGGGGCCTCGACCCGAGCTCGGGAACGGCCGCTCTGCTCGAAGTGGCCCGCGCCCTGGGGACGGCCGTAAAACAGGGCTTCCGGCCCCGCCGGACAATCGTCCTGGCCAACTGGGATGCCGAAGAAGACCTGCTGGGGGGCTCGACGAGCTGGGTGAATGATAATCGCGCCAAGCTCCTCCAAGACGGCGTCGTTTATGTCAACCTGGACAGCGCCGCCTCGGGCCCGGAGTTCGACGGAGGCTCCACCCCCGCCCTGGCCGATTTCTTGAGGGAGACGGCTAAAGCCGTCGCCCATCCTGATATCCCAGGCGGCAGTGTCTATGACCATTGGGTCAAGGCCTCGACGTCCGGGACAGCGGAGGTGAACGAGATTGTCGGCGCCACGGATTACACCGCCTTCCAGGAAAACATCGGGATGAGCTGCATTGATATGACGTTTGACGGACCCTATGGAGTCTACCACTCGATGTATGACGACTATTTCTGGATGAGCCATATCGGCGACCCGGGCTTCCGGTATAACGTCACCTGCACCCAGCTTCTGACCCTAATTCTCTGGAGGCTGGCCAATGCCGATATTCTCCCGATGGATTATTCGAATTATGCCGGCTCCGCTTTGAACGCCATCGAGAAGATCGAGAATATGGCCGGACTGCCAAAAAAAATCCGGCTGGAGCGGGCTCGCAAACCCGCCCGGCGTTGGCTCAAGGAAGCCTTAGCCTGGGAAAAAAAGGCCCGGAGATTTCTCGATTCGGAAGTGAGCCTGGACCCGAACAGAGCTTCGGAAATCAACTCCCTTCTCATGGGTATTGAAAGAGCGCTGACTGAGGGAGAAGGATTGAAGAGCCGGCCCTTCTACAAGCATCTCATTTATGCGCCCCAGCCCACCTATCGCACGGAGCTCCTGCCCAGGATATTCGAAGCCATCAAGGCCCAGGAATGGAACGATATCCCCCGCTACGAAGAGCAACTTGTCCAGGCCTTTGACCACGCCTCCCGGCTCATCAGGCGGGCCTCCCGCCGGCTCTGAATTGGAGGAAAGGATGTCCTCCGAAAAAGCTCCTCGCGATCAAACCGATGAACTGATTCTCTATTGTTCTATGCGGTCAAGATATCGTGCGAGTGGAGCAGCCGCGGCTTAACCTTCAACCCGTAGGGGCAGGCCTTCTCGCAGGGACCGGCGCAGTCCGCGCAGCCGAGGGGCTTTCTCTCGGGTTCCATCTCCGCATAATAGGCCATGGCGACTCGTTCCATTCTGTAATGTTCGAAATACATGGCGTAGCGAAGCACGTCATTCACGGCGACATAGCTGGGGCAGGCAGACAAGCACTCTGTACAGCTGACGCGGCAATAGAGGTTATGCGCCTGCTCCCGGTAGCTACGGATCATGGCCAGCGCAACCCGGTCGAGCGGCCGGCCCGAAGCCGCGATGTATTCTTCAACGTGGGAATAGCTGCTGAGTGTCGGGATACAGGTATCGAAATCGGGATTGCTTATGACCCAACGGATGGCTGCCTGAGGATAGCTGACCTCCGGGCTGATCATGGACTTCAGGCTCCCCTGCATGCCGCCGGCAAAGACCTTCATGGCCACGGTTCCGATGCCCTTCTCCCGGACGGCCTTGATCAGGGGCTCGATCTCCTTCCCCTCCATGTGGTTATACATGACCAGAACGACCTGGGCGAAATCCGTTTCCAAGGCCTGTTTCAGGGTGAGCTTGGCGTTGTGAGTGGAAAAGCCCGTGAATCGAACCTTGCCCTCCTTTTTCAGCTGGTCGTAGGCCGATAGAATCTCCTGATTGCCGAGGAGCGGCGAGAGGTCGCCCACTCCATGAGCCATGGCCACATCCACGTAATCGGACTGAAGACGTTTGAGGCTCTCTTCCACCCGCTTGATTACGGAGGCCTTGTCGATTTTTTGGCGGAAATCGTAGGGGTGCTTGGTGGTGATGACGACTTTATCGCGGACCTCCTTGAGACCCTGGCCGACGAAGATCTCACCCTTCCCCCGCAGATAGCCCTCGGCGGTATCGAAATAGTTGACACCACATTCGTAGGCATAGCGAAGCACATTGCTTTCGAAAAGGGAGATTGCTCCGCAGGAGACGTCGGAGACCTTGAGTCCTGTCTTTCCCAGCGGATTGTATTTCTTAATTTTCGGCGCCGACGGTCCTCCTTGACTGGGACGGGCTCCTCCCGCCTCGGCCTTGATCCGGCCGGCGATGCCGAGACCCGCGACGCCAGAAGCCAGCGTCGCCAAAAAATTTCGTCTATTCAAGCGGGACATGAATCCTCCTTCTTCCTTTATTTTTTCTTGACCTCTATCGGCGCCAAGGGTTTCAGCTTGTTGGCGATGGAGGCCGTGTCCACGGCGAAAAATTGGATGACATAGGTTTCGCCGAACCAGGGCGGAGTCATTACCCGGGCACCCTGGGCCAGTTCATTTCGGTTCGGGACCTCGGCGGCTGAGGCGTAAAAGACCAGTTCGGATTCCACGCCCCCAACCAGGAAAGTCAGCTTGTCGCCGGTCCGAAACCCGGCTTTCTCGACGTCGCTCTTCCTCCAATTCGTGCTGATCGTCAGGCCATACGGCGAAGAATTGAAATCCAGGACGTTCCCTTTCAACTGGCCGGGCTCAGCTTCGGTCGCCCCGACATTGACTTCAAGCCGGGAAAAGACATCCCCAGGGAGCGGCTGGTTCAGCTTGACCTCGGTGACTTCGGAAAGGTTGCCCCGCGTCCCGACTTGGGAACTGAACCAGGAAAGGGGGATATTCAGGCCTTCGACTGGCTCGAAGGGGCCAAAGTCGGTGTTGACCTCATAGATATCGCCCTCCGCGGTCTTACCCTGGAAAACAAGCCTCTTCAGGCGGAAATCGTCCGGCCGGAGAAAAAAATCGACCCTAACGGCACCGGGTTTGGCTAACGTCAAATGGTAGAGCTTCTCCGGACCGAACGCAACCAGGCCCTCCAGCTTGAGCTGGCCTTCAAAATTCCGTAGGGAAAAAAGCCCGGCGTACAGTCTGGCCAAAGTCAGATAAACTGTTTTCTCCGGGTCCGAAATTTCGGTAACGGTGTTGTAGGAATTGCGCTGGACCCGGCCGTCCTTGACCAGGATGACTTCGGTGACGACAGGGTCTTTGCCCGTGCTGAGCTTGAGCTCCCCGCCCGCGGCGACCACGAACCTGGTGTTGCCGGTCCTGAAAGAGAGGTTCTGAACCTGGCTGAGCTTCTCGCTTCCGCCCGCAGCTTCGATATTTTTTTGGAGCATCGCCTTAAAGGAAACATCCTCGCCGGAGACGGGAACGGAAAGTGCCATAATGAGGAGAACGGCGGCGGCCGTGCTCTGTGCAGCGGCTGTCTTCATGTTTCGCTCCTTCACGGGACTGACGGCGGGCCATTATAGCTGAGAGAGGTTCAAGATTCCAAGTCCTAAAATGGGACCGGTCCCACTTTGGCTCGGGAGGCCATGTCAGCTTCCCTGAAAAACGATCTTGCCCCCCACCATCGTCAAGACGACCATGGTCTCCGCGATCTTGCGGGGTTCGATCTCGAAAATATTCTGTGAGACCAGGATGAGGTCGGCGAGCTTCCCGGCTTCGATGGAGCCTTCCTCTTTCTCGCGGTGCATGGCATACGCTCCCCCCATGGTGTAAGCATAGACGGCATCTGACAGCTCGAGCTTCTGCTCGGGAAGCCAGCCCCCGGCCGGCTGGCCCTCCATATCCTGGCGCGTCACCGCGACTTGAAGGCCCAGCCAGGGATTGATAGTCACAACAGGCCAGTCGCTGCCAAAGGCGAGATGTCCACCGCCGTCGAGGACCGTTTTCCAGGCCCAGGCTCGCTGCTCTCGCTCGGGGCCGACGTTTTTGATCCAGGCTCCCACCCAGGTTGGATCGGGGTTGGCGTGAAGCGGCTGAAAGCTGGCGATAACACCGAGTTGACCGAAACGGGGAATGTCGGAAGCGGCGATGTCCTCGGCGTGTTCGATCTTGTTGCGGAGGTCCCGATTCCCGCTCACCTGAGCTCCCTGCTCATAAGCATCAAGAGACAGCCGGATCGCCGCGTCTCCGATGGAGTGGGTCGAAACCTGGATCCCCCTGGCGTTGATCTCGACAACGGCTTTCTTATAGGCTTCGGGCTCCCAGAAAAGCTTCCCCTTGTTTCCGCTTTGGCCGGCGTAGGGCTCGAGCATGGCCCCGGTCATGGAGTCGATGACGCCGTCGAGCATCAGCTTGATGCCACCGACGGAAATCCACTCGTCGTTGTACTTCAAGCGGGCATCCTCATACACTTTCCAATCCTCGGCGCTCAGGCCCGGTGGACCGACCCACATGGCCGCGGAAAACCGCACCGTCAGGTTCCCCTCGCGGCGGAGCCGGTCGAGCAGGCCGAGGGCCTCGAATTCGCCGCCCATCCCGTGGACGCGCACGACGCCGAACCGCGCCGCCTCGCGCAGACCTTCGCGGAGAGCGGCCAAGGTTTCCTCGGGAGTCGGGTTGGGCAAAACTTTCTCCACCAGGGAATCGGCTGTTTCGAGCAACGCTCCGGTCGGCTCACCGTCCGCCTCGCGCACGATGGTCCCATTCTCTGGGTTCGGCGTGTGGCGGTCGATTCCGGCGAGGGCGAGCGCCTTGCTGTTGACCCAGCTCGTATGACCGTCGGCGCAGATCATGATCGCGGGCCGGTCGGGCACGACCTCGTCGAGAAACCTCTTGTGAGGCATATTTCCCGGAAACGCCGCATACATCCACCCGCGTCCCTGGACCCAGGCTGCTTGCGGGTGCTCCTGCGCGAACTTGCGGATCCTCTCCTGGATTTCCTCGACGGTCCGCGTGCCGGCCAAGTCGACCTTGGCCAGGTTCTCCGATCCGCTGACGAAATGGACGTGGCTGTCTTCGATCCCAGGAAGAAGGAGCCGGCCTCCGGCATCGATCACCTTCGTTCTGGACCCGCGGTATCGGAACGCGTCCTTTGCGGAGCCGGCAAAGAGGATGCGTTCGCCCTGAACGGCCACCGCCTCCGCCCACGGCTTGTTGGCATCGACGGTATAAATCTTGGCGTGGGTGATGATCGTATCGGCCTCCGGCCGCTCCTTGGAGCAACCGGCCAAAACGATCAGGGAAGCCGAGAGAAGCATGGCGGTGCATTTCAGCCTGTTCATGGTCATGGATGGCCGGGAGTGTGTCATTTCATAGTCTCCATTGTCGTCATATTATAGCCGATAACCCCATCGGCCGCTCGATGATTTCGAATTGTCAAGGTGGGTTATTGCGGTTTGCGAAGAAAAACGCCATGACGTAGGAAGTAGGTGATCTGATCGATCACGCCCTTGTGGCGCATGATGAACGTATGGCTATAAGGTACGACGAGGAAATCCTTCATCCCGGGGACTTTCGTCCGCTCGACACCGACCTTGCCGTCGTTGGGCCCCGGAATGATGCGACTGGAGACGGGGTCCCCGGTCTTCTGCCCGGCGATCACGCCGAGTTCAAAGCGGACGGGGCCCAGGCTCTTGAGGAACCGGTCGGCGGTCCCCAGCTGCTGCCCGGCCGGCCCGTGCAAGATTCTAAAAACAGGGCTGTCCTTGAGCAGGTCCACGAATTCACTCCCCTGGTTGGGCGGGCTGAGCATGACCACTCGCCCGAGCTCTCCCAGCTGATGGTGCTTCAGGTAATAGCGGACGATGATTCCGCCCATGGAATGCGTCACGAAATGGATCCGGGAGCGCGGCCCCCGGGGGAGGGATTCTAGGACCTCGTGAAGGACCTCGTCGGCCAGGTATTCGATGGAGTGTCTCCGTGACGGATAGTCGACGACGACGGAAACGTAGCCTTCCTGGCCCAGGATCTGGGCGGTTTTTTTCATGGAACGCCCGGTCCGGGCAAGGCCGTGCAGCAGGACGACGGTGTCTTTTTTCGGCATCGAAATCATGACGGCACTCCAGCCTAGCCACGCCTCGTTAAGTATAGGCCAAACCTCCCGGCTTAGCCAATTCTCGAGCCGACCTTCCCGGAGACAATCGTTTCGGCCCAGTTAGGGTTTCTTAATTCTTTTAAGATGTAACCGAATGAGGACCGATTGAACTACCAAAACGCCAATGTTACTGCTCCCGCCTAGGTCTCGGAGATCAGGTCCGCTTCCCGCCAGGAGCCGGATGGTTCGATCCGCAGGGTTTTGACCTCGAAAGGCTTGAAACTTAGGTCGATCACTCGCAGCGGCAGGTGGATCGTCAGACGGGCCGAGGTGACCCGCCCGGAGGTTTCATGAAGCCGGAGGACGAGCGCCTTCCCGTCCCAAGACGGCTTGCAGGCGGTCAGGCGGATGTGGGCAGGCTCCAAGGAGAGAAGCGAACTTTCCAGGGCATCCTCGAGGTCATCTGTTGCCAGATTTTTCTCGATTCGCACGCCGCTTTCTGCCCGGCTCTGCTCCCTATGGACGGTTATCTCACCCAGGGGGAGGTGCGCTAAAGCATAAGGCGGACCGCTCAGCCAGTCGGCAAACGAAGCGACGGAGCGCCGGACTTTCTCGGCCTCGCCGGCCGTGACGAGAAACCGTATCTCGTGGACGCCCTGGTCCATGAATTTCCGGGCGGGCGATTCCGCCAGTTTGAACCCGCGTTCATGGCAGTAGGCTGCGCTCCGTAAGGCGGAGATCCGCACCCCGCCGTCCTTGAAGTCGAGGCCGTGCTGCCCGCTTCCGATAACCGCCAGCGCCGTGCGGCGCCCACCCCTTACTTCTTCAATGAGCGCCCAGCGGCCGAAAACGTGCTCCTGTCCGTCCGCCGGGCGATAGATGGCCCCGCCCGGAACCTCGCAGAGAAGCCGGCCGCCGCGAAACACGGTCGGCACGGCAAGCTTCAACATGGCTCGCTCTTCATTCCAGTGGACGCGCAGATGAAATTCAAGCACGGGCCAGGACGGATAGCTAAGAACATGAAAAACGATCCGGCTCTTTTTGGAGGTTAAGACGGATTCGGTGATCGTGCGGACAGGACCTTTTTCGATGACCTTCAGGCTTCCTGGAGCGAAGCGAAACCGGCCGACGATATCATCATAAGCCCAGCATCCCGTGCCCCAGGAATCTCCCTCGTCCTTGAAGATGAGCGGTTCGAACAGCGGCCCGCTGAGAAGCTGCGTTTTGTTTCGAGTGCGGAGCGAGGCGATAAGTCCCCTCTTCCTATCTATATTATATTTTAGCTCGGGATTTTCCGGAGGAGCGACCCTGACCCTCCTTTTTCCGGGAAGAGCCTTTAGCTCAAAGTAAGAAGCGCCGACGCCCGGAAGCTCGGCCATAAAACAGACTTTCTTCCGCCAACTGAAGGGCAAGAGCGATTCGGGCTGCTCTTCCTGGGAAAGGACCTCGCGGCCGTCGCCGCCGAAAACCCGGAGGTGCCACTCCCCTTTCCAGAACGGCCGGTAATCGGCTATGCACTCGACTTCAACGGGGACTTTGGTCAGGGCGGGGTTCGAGTTGAGGACAGTAACGGGCAAAGGAACGCTGCTTCTATCGGGGAGCGATCGGTTTAAAGCCGAGGCTGCTCCCAAACGCAGCCGCCGCGTCGTCTCTAAGACCTTTCCGTAGAGGTCAAGCGAGTCCTTCTCCGCAGGCTGTGAACACGAGCCCGTCAGGATATCGTGGAAATCGTTAAGGAGATGATCCCGCCAGGCCTCGCTCAACTCCTCTTCCGGAAACTCAGCGCCCGTCAGCCACCAGGAAGCCGTACAGAGTATTTCGGCTTGAACGAGGGCGGCCAGGCTTACCTCGGCCTTTCTTTTGACCCGAGAAAGCGAGGTGTAACAGCCAGTGAAAACGCGCTGCAGGTCGCCCTCGACGAAGGGTGCCTTGCGGCCCGCGACCCTGAGCGCCTCATAAAGCCGATCCGGCGTGCTGTGGATGATCTCGACCCGCTTCTCCCGGGCAATGTACGCGTCGATGGCGGCCAGCGCTTCACGAGTCGCCCCGCCGCCGTGGTTGCCCAGGCCCCAGAAAACGGGCACATCGCGCCGGAGCCGGAGCGCCAGCTCCACGCCCTCGCCCATTTTCTCTTCTATATTATCCCGCTCCGAATGATATAGTCCCGTCTCGATACGGAGCGTCAGGATCTCCGATCCGTCAACTCCCCGCCAGCGGTAGAAGTCAGCCGGAAGGCTGAGCTCCTCCTTTTGCGGCCTCATGTGGATGTACATCCTGTAGCCGGTCCGCTTAAGGATCTGCGGCAGCCCGCCGCTGTGGCCGAATGAATCGAAGTTATAGGCGACCCGAAGCTTTGTCCGGAATTTCTCCCAGAAATACCGTCGGCCCTCGGCGACCTGACGGATGATTGATTCCAGCCCCGGCATGTTGACGTCCGGCTGGAGATACCAGCCTCCCGCAATCGACCAGCGTCCTTCTCGGACCAGCGCCTGTATTTCCCGGAAGAGCGCCGGGTCATACTTTTCAACCCAACGGTAGAGAACGGCCTCGTTGTGGTTGAAGATGAATTCCTTGTGTTCGCGGAGCAGGCTCGCCGCATTCCGGAAAGTGGCGACTGCTTCAGCAGCACCTTCCTCCCAGCGCCACTGCCAGACCGGGTCGAGGTGTGCGTTGCATATGAGATGAACACGCAGCCCCGCCATCTTCAGACCTCATCCTTGGCCGGCAGAGTCTTGTACCAGGTGAAATAGAGGATGATGGCCAGCCCCAAGGTCAGGGCCAGCCAGGTCAGGAAGCTCGGCCAGCGCCGCAAAAAGAAATAAAAAACAAACAGGGCGATGCCGAATTGGAAAATCGCGGTCAGAAGTCCGTTGAGCACGTCCATGGCCGGCATCTTGTCTCGAGCGGGCACGAGGCCGCGGCGCACCGCCTCCCGTCTCACCGGCCCCCACACGCCCCACGGCCGCACCCGGGAATAGAACTTGACCAGGACTTCCATATCCGCCGGCTTTGTCAGTGCGGCGGCGACGAGTGTCGTCACAAAACAGAGCCCCACGTCCACAGCCAGCGAAGCATAGGCCGGAAGATGCGGCAAGGCAACCACCCGTGACAGGACGAGCACAACTGAAACCGCCATGCTCCAGACGAAGGCCTTGGCGCCAAAGCGCCAGTAATGCCAGCGCAGAGTCGCCGGCACCAGGATGACCGTGACCCAGACGAAGACCATCGTCTCCCAGGCGGTGACGATGTGGGTAAACGACAGGCTGAAGGCGAAACCAATGAGCAGGGCGACGACCGAAGCGAGCTGTCCCAGCCGGACGAGTTGCTTCTGGGTGAACGGCCGCCGCACATAGCGCTTGATGAAGTCGTTGGTCACGACCGAGCTCGTGACGTTGACCATGGCGCTGATCGTGGACATGAGCGCCGCCAGCAGGACGGCCATGAACAGCCCGCGCATCCCGAGCGGCAGCTTCTTGAGGACGAGCGGCATGATCTTCTCGGCGTCGAAACCCGCCTCAGTTCCCAGGTAGAGGATTCCCAGGACCATGAAGGCGCAGCCGAGGATCCAGCGCAGCGTATAGCCCACCGTCCACAGGCCGCCGGCGAGAGAAGCGTCGCGCGGCGAGCGTGTCGTCAGGAAAAACTGGAAGTCCCAGACGTTCGGTCCGGCCAGCACCCGGAAGATCAACCAGTAGAACCCGGCCATGAGGATCGGGCCGAAGGGAAAGAAATGCTGGTAACTCGGCGCCGTGCTCTGCATAAAGGAGGGCCAGAGATGCCAGGTGGGCGCGAGCGAGCCCCAGGCGGCATCCTTTTGCGCCAGGAACGCGTCGGGAGTGCCGGCGCGAAAAACCATCACGGTGAGGACGACCGCCCCGACTGCGATAAGCGCGGTCTGGAAGATATCGGTCAGGATGACCCCGAAGAACCCGCCCAGGATGACATACACGCCGACGACAGCGAAGACGATCAGGGTCGACTCCCACCTGTTGAAAGGCAGGAACTCCTCGGCAAATTTTCCCGTGCCGACGGCGATGAACATCAGGTTGAAGATCATCAGGACGAGAAGGAAAACGGCCGCCGACACCCGGGCCGCCTCGGCATCGCGGGTTGCCCCGAAACGGGTCTCGTTCCATTCGGCGAAGGTCATAACTCCGGAGCGCCGGATGTACTTGGCCTGGAAGGCCATGTAGAAACAGATTATGAACCAGCCCCAATAGATGTGAGTCGCCCAAACGGACTTGAGGCCGAGGTAAAAGAGCGCCCCGACCATGGACATCGTGCCGCCAATGTCGATGTAGCTCGAGCAGCCGGCTAGGCCGAGCATCCACCAGGGCACGTTGCGGTCGGCCAGGAAATAGGATTCGATCTTCTTGGTCGCCCGGTTCTTGATGATGAACCCGATCATGGCCATGAGCACGAGATAGACGAAGATGATCGTCAAGTCGATGGGATGGAGGTTCATGCTCGTCCTTTCCCCCCTCGTTTATCCCAACTTCTCACTCCTTGTCAACGAGAACCGACAAATTTGACATTTGTTTGGCTCGAGTTTATTCTTTAGGCACAAAGCAGATCGGGCTAGCCGACCATGAAATGTCCCCAGTGCCAGGCCGATAACCTGTCAAGCAGCCGGTTTTGCGGCCTTTGTGCATCTCCCCTTCCCCAGTCGGGGGAGCCGCGAATCTCCCAGACAGAAACCTTCGAAGGACCACCCCCCGACCTGGAGAGAGGGCAGCTTTTCGCCGGACGGTATGAAGTCATCGAGGAGCTCGGCAGCGGCGGGATGGGAAAAGTCTACAAGGTCTATGATAAAAAAATCCAAGACACGATCGCCCTCAAGTTGATTCGGCCGGAACTCGCCGCCAGGCCCAAAACCCTCGAGCGCTTCCGCGAAGAGCTCCGGCTGTCGCGCAAGATCACACACAAGCACGTCTGCCGGATGCACGACCTCAACGAGGAGCAGGGAATCCCCTACATCACCATGGAATACGTACACGGAGAAGACCTCAAGAGCATCATCCGGATGATGGGGAGGCTGAGCCCCGCCCAGACGGTTTTCCTCGGAAGGCAGATCTGCGAGGGTTTGGGTGAGGCCCATAAACTGGGGATCATCCACCGCGATCTCAAGCCCAGGAACATCATGGTCGACCGGGAGGGGAACGCCCGGATCATGGATTTTGGGCTGGCCCGCTGCCTCGAAGAAAAGGGAATCACCGGCGGCCGCGTCATGGTCGGAACGGCCGAATATATATCTCCCGAGCAGGTGGATGGGAAGAGCGCCGATGCCCGGTCGGACCTCTACTCCCTGGGTGTCATGCTCTTCGAGATGGTGACGGGCAAGTTGCCGTTCGACGGCGATTCCGCCCTGAGCATCGCCGTTCAGCACAAGAGCGACCCTCCCCCGGACCCGCGGAAGTTCAACTTCCAGGTGCCCGAAGCTCTCGCCAAGATCGTCTTGAAGTGTCTGGAAAAAGCGAGGGAGAAGAGATATCAAACCACCCAGGAACTGTGTGCCGCCCTTGGTGAATTGGAAAAGAAATTCCCGAACGTAGAAAAAGTGATGCCACAGAAAAGGCCGAGTGCGCTGAGCGACCTCACCCGGCCCTTGCT
>Ga0315277_10004703_pt1 | contig 18121 bp, 18 predicted proteins | sample YL17G05_15_MG_FD_203695 | JGI IMG/M metagenome (GOLD analysis project Ga0315277, IMG submission 203695) | Sediment microbial communities from Yellowstone Lake, YNP, Wyoming, USA - YL17G05_15 | ecosystem: Environmental > Aquatic > Freshwater > Lake > Sediment | place: USA: Wyoming | collected...
AGCACCATGCAGATCGCCCAGACGATCCTGAATCTCTAGCGCCTGCCAGTAAAGGTCCCTGGCCAAATCCAGCTCGCCTTGCAGGTGATGGATGCTCCCCAAGTTGGACATGACCTCGGCCGCCTCTGGGGAATCGCCTGAATCCAAGAGGAGATCGATGGCCTTCTGGTAGCATGCGACGGCCAAATCCCACTCGCACCGGTCGGCGTGGATAAGCCCCATATTGTTCAGAGTGGTCGCGACTCCGCCTGGATCCTTCAGGTGCTCCTTGATCTCCAGGCATCTCTGGTAGCACTTCAAGGCCTCATCGTAGCGGGCAAGATGGTAGTGAATGCCCCCCTGGTGGGAAAGGGCAAAGGCCATGCCGCCAAAATCGCTCTGAGCCTCCATGATCTCCACAGCCCTCTGGAAATGAGCCGCTGCAGATTCCCATTCCTCTTGCTCCAGGCAGGATAGCCCCATGCTGTTCAAGGTCGAGGCTGCGCCGGCAAGGTCACCCAGGCTCTCTTGGGCCCTCAGGCTCTCTTGGTAGCAATCCATGGCCTGCAGCCACTTTCCATCCTGGAAGTAGACGTCGCCTAAGCGGCTTCGCATCTTTGCGGAACCCGCCGGGTCGCCGAGATCATCCAGATTATGCCATGCTGTCTCGTAGCAGCTTCTAGCTCTGCTCCACTCCCCCCTTAGCTGATAAATCGAGCCCAAGGCAGCCATAGCCCTAACCGCACCTTGCTTGTCCCCACACCGCTCCAGCTCACTTTGGCTCTTCTGATAGCATTCCTCTGCCAAGACCAGGTCGCCCTGGAGCTGGCAGACCATTCCCATGCAGCTCAAAGTATCGGCCAGGCCCGACCTGTCCTCGGCGTCAAGCTTATCCAGAATCCTGCGATAGCACTGCAAAGCTCCATCGTACTCACCTCTCATGCGGTAGGCTTCGCCCAGACTTCTCAAAACAGGCACGGCAGAAGAGCACTCGCCCCCATGGTCAAGACTTTGCAGAGCCTCTTCATAGCATTGGCAAGCGCGATCCCAGTCTTCTACATCAGCGTAGAGGTTCCCCAGGCCATGCAAAGCCCGCGAGACATCATTATTATCGCCCAGGTCTCTAGCCAGGCGCATGCTGCGCTCATAATATTCAATCGCCGATTGATGAAAGAATAGATGCTTGGCTAGCACTCCCAAGTTGAACCAGGCTTGAATGCTGTTGATGCGGGAGGCATGATCGGCCAGCGCGTCCAATTTATGCTGCATGACGACCTCATCCGAGGAGAGGGTGGCCTGGATGAAGGAAGAGATGAGATCGGGTGCATCACAAGAGAGGCCCTTCAGGCGCTCCGGCTCATAGCCTCTGGGATCAGACAGAATTTCGGCAAAGGACCCCAAGCAAGAGACGATCTTGTCATCTGACATCTGGGTCACCGCCCCATCTCAAAAAGGATTGAATAAAAATAAATTGTAAAAGAGATATAACAAATTCAATCCCTACCTGGGAGATAGATGAGACAGAGAAAATTTTTCTGCAGGATGAAAATCCTGACTCTTTCGTATCTGAGATGTCATCGATGTATGCCAACATCAATCCCCCATTGCAGCCTAAATATACATTGCTAACCTATTCCTCCAGTATTAACAGTTCCTACATATAAAATCTCCGATTTCTTTGAGAATGTTAATTATATATCTTTTTAAAATTAATTATAATTTAATATGAAAAGAACACAGCCTGCAAAGGCTACTTCATTACCAGCTTCAAGGCGCGATGAGGACAGCCTATGACGCAGGCTCCGCACTGGATGCACCTTCCCGAATCCGCAATGACACGCCAGTCCTCGAACCGGAAGGTGCCCGTGGGGCAGATGGAGACGCATGCACCGCAGTGCACGCACTCGTTCTCGTCCCTGACCACGGGTATCTCCAGGGGCACAACTCTTACACCCCGCCGCTCGAAAGCCTCCTTTACCTCCGTGCACTTCTCCAGGGGCACCTCCAGGACGATCTCGCCGCTCACGGCATCGATGCTGGCCCGCTCGATATTGAGCAGCGCCGAGGTCTCAAGGATGACTGAGGCTATGAGAGGATAGCGCACGATTCCCGGTGCAACATGCAGCATGAGCTTCAAATCTATCGCCTCCGCGCCAAAAGGCGAGAGAGATGGTTGCTGGTGATCATTCCTATCACTTTATTCTCTCTGTCCACTACGGGCAGAGCCGAGATGCTGTGGGTATCCAGGGTCCTGGCCGCAAGCTCTATGGGCTCATCCAGCCTGGCGGAATAAACCCGTCTGGTCATGATCTCCGAGATCCGCGAGGCACTGCCGCTGGCCACCGCTTTGGAGATATCCCAGGCGGTGATGATGCCCATAAGCCTTCCTTCCTCTGATACCACGGGCAGATGATCGAAGCTGCCGCTCACGATCAGCTTTGCCGCCTCCTCCACCTTAATATCCTCCCGGACGGTGACCACATCGCGGCTCATGACGTCTCCAACGTAGGGCGACTCCTTGGTCTGCTTCATGGGCCGGGCACTGCCCACGCGGGGCAGCGGCTCCACTGCCTGGGAGAGCAGAAACTCACCCTTCTTCACCTGCTCCTTAAGAGTCAGAGCAACCTCGCGGGCTACATGGAAGCTGGAGAGCGAGGAGGTGGAAACCTCTTTCCCGTTCAGGTCGATCATTCCCGACTTCAGATCTTCGTAGCTCACGATCTTCAAAGAGGGCCTTTCCCGGCGCGGTATGCCGTAGTCCACCACAGCAACTGTGATGTCGCGGTCCCGGACGCCTGTATTTTTGGCGATCTTCTCATTTTGCACAGGTATGGGTATGCCGATCCCAAGGTAAAGGCTGGGGCCGTAATTGTGGAAGGTGGATGCTCTGAGATATCGGGTGCTCATGTTCTTCAGGTCGCCCGTGACCATGATGGTGGAGAAGTTGTTCTGGGGATTATGCTGTGTGCCGGGGCCGATGACGTATCCTCTCGCCCCGGCCAGAAAGATGCGCGTTCCTACGCCGATGCAATCGAAATGGGGATCGTTGGATAGCGGCGAGAGCACTCCCGCCCCGCTGTAGTGAATGTTGCCATAACGGGGAAGCAGGGTGCCCATGTAAGTATGCAGCGTCCGATCTGAGGAGTTTGTGGCCGCATTATAGCGCTGATAAGCGTTGCGCGGGTTCACCATGGTGGCCTGATTGAAGTCGTCCAAGCGCAGCGCGGTCTCCAGCTCCATCTGAGGGTAGCAGTCCGTGCCCGCGCCTTCGGCCTCCACTTCTACCTGCTTTCCTGCCACCAGATCCTCCATGACGTGAGCCCCACCATATTCAATTCCTTTATCCTCGGAGGGCTGCGTCGCACCCAGGAAAAGATCCACTGCGGCCACTCCGCCGTAGGCCTCCACCTTGTTGAGCCAGGCCTTGACAATTTTTATGGGCGGATCGCTGTGGCCCAGGTTGAGAAATACCCCGGAGGAGCACATGGCCCCGAAGGTTCCCGTAGTTACTACATCCACCTCGCGCACCGCTCCGGCAGGGCCGAGCGTGTCCACCAGATCGGGCATCTCCTCCGCCGTAACCACGCGGGCCGAGCCGTCGCGAATGCGTTCGTTGATCTCCGATAACGACTTCTCTTGCACAATGGCCCGGAAGTCGGCAATCCGATAAAAACCTATTGGGGCCTGCCTGTCCAACAACGTTATCATCCTTAACCAAAATTGGGCTTTCTGATGCCAGGCAAGAGAATAGTCCTCACCAGCGATGCCACCATGATGAGCAGCTACCACGGAGGGGTGCTGCTGGGCTTTGCCGCCATCATGCCCGCATCAGTGATGCCTGACTGGATCTTCCGGCCGCTCTTCTGCCCGCCCGCCCCCGCTGGGGCCGATGGCTCCGCGCTTATCGCACCCTGCGGCATGCGAAAGGTCGAAGCCGCCCTGCTGGAGTCGGGCTTCGCCAGAGAGGAGGTCATGATGGCCCATCCCGATCATCTGGACAAGGCCATTGGCCCGGACACAGAGATCGTAGGGATAACCCATGACGACCCCCTGGGAAAGATAGCAGTTCGAGAGCTGGAGGAGATCATAGGCCGCGGGCCGCCTCATAACCGCTCCAAGTTTCTGGCTCTGGTCAGCCATCCCCTCATCAGAAAGCATCGGCCAAAGATAGTGGTAGGAGGAAATGGGGCCTGGGAGCTGATGGGCGAAGAAGTGGGCGTGGACCATATCTACCTGGGCGAAGGCGAGAGCGATTTTCCCGAGGTCTGCCGCAGGATCATGCGAGGAGAAGAAGTGCCTCCCGTGATCCGGGGAAGGGTGGTTTCCGGAGATCAAATTCCCATAAATCGCGGACCCACCATCGCGGGCATCGTGGAGATCGGCAGAGGCTGCTGGCGTAAATGTGCCTTCTGCTCGCCCACCATGCGCACTCTGCGGCACCGGCCGCTGGAAAATATCCTGGCGGACGCGCGGGTGAACTTGCGAAATGGCCAGAGGGATATCCTGCTCCACTCCGAGGACGTCTTCACTTACGGCTCTGCGGGCATGAAGCCTGATGAAGAGAAGGTGCTGGAGCTGGTGAGAAGGGTGAAGCATCTTGGGCCGCGCTCCATAGACGTCTCTCACCTCAGCCTGGCCACGGTCCATCAGAGCCAGAACCTGCTTCGCAAGGTCTCCGAGGCTGTAGGCGTCGGCTCCGATCAGAGCTACATGTCCGCCTGGATCGGCATTGAGACGGGAAGCTGCCGCATATTGGAGATGCACATGCCGCGCAAAGCCCTGCCCTCTGAGATCGAGCAGTGGCCGGAGATGGTTAGGGACAGCTATCGCCTCTTCGATGAGGAGTCATGGCTGCCTGTGGCCAGCCTGGTGCTGGGCCTGCCGGGAGAGACCGCTCAGGATGTCATCCAGACCATTGAGCTGGTGGAGTCCCTAAAGGACTACACGGGGCTCATGCTTCCCTTGTTCTTCACAACCATAGCGGACACAAGGCTGGGAGGCATAAGGGGCTTTGGCAAGGAGAGGGCTCTGCCCGAGCACTGGCAGCTGGTGGGATTGTGTCTGGAGTACAACCTGCGCCACCTCAGGAGACTGCACCGCCTCTACAGCGAGCGGATGACTGCCGGCCCCATAGTTCACGCTGCTCTGACGGGCATAAACCTGCTAGCAGATAAGGTTCTGAACAAATACCTGAAGAGAATGAAAAGAGGCGAGCCGCCAAACTGACATACAGCGGCTAACGACATTGCCGTGGGCGCCGGCAGCAATATCAAGGCAAATATTTAATATTGATACCTACATTCGATGTCAATAGTTGTCCAGCACCGACCTCACAACCCCCTTGTGGTCGCCTTTGAGGGAGTAGACATTGTGGTCCCCGGAAACGTCGATGCTCAAGATTCCCAGGCGGGTGTTCATGAGCCCGACCATGGCCGAGACTCCGCGGTAGCTGACGTCGAAACCCTCTTTCGCCAGGTAAGCGAAGACATCCTCGGTGGTGTAAGCTCCATCGCTCAAAAACAGCTTCAAGACAGCCTTCCGAATACCTATGCCGTCCCGCTTAAGGTAATTCCTGAGCCTCTCCTGGATTCGTTCTTCAGCGCTCTCCATCCGGCAAAATCACCGCCCCTTAGCAATGAATTTAAGGATTATAAATGTATTCTCTCCACAACTAGCCCATCCTCTAAGGGGTATCTTTCAATAACTGAAATAATACAATCGATGCCTTTTAACTCTTTCGAAATATCTTCCAAAATTGGTGCAGCAATGTCAATTTCATCCTCCTGCAGGGAATACATCTCCTCGGGAACCTCAAGCTCCTTCAGAAGCTCCAGAGCCAAAACCAGGTCGCCCTCAATGACGCCGTGAATTACCGTGCCCTCCTCGCTCACATAATCAAAGGGGCGCGCCATCCTTTCCGCGCGCCGCTTCAGTCGCTCCCGCAGCTGCACAGCATCTTTGAAGCGGGAGGGACAGTAGTGCGCTTTTACGCCCTCCAAAAGGAAGTGCTCTCTGGCGATCGCCTCACTGCCTGCGGCTCCGCTGCCCAGATCCAAAGGCCGAAAGCCAGCTACGGTCAGGCCGGCGAAGTTGGTCTCGGAGAACTCCAGCTCATTGAGGTTCAGGAAGGCATCCGCCGCCGCTACGGCCTGCACCACCTCTGGCGCTGCGCTCAGAGCGGGTATCTCCACCCCGGCCTCAAGGCCCAAGGACTTCGCCTCCTGCAAGGCCTCCTTCAGCCCTACGGGATGGGACCACTGCGAATGAGGGGGATGAAAGCGAATCTCGTCCAGGCCTGCGGCTTTTAGCTTCTGCAAAACCTCTCGCAGAGGAAGAAGGCCGGTGTAAAGGTGAATGTGGTGCTCTGGCCCAAACTCGCGCTTCAAGGCTCGCAAGCATTGCAGGACATAGTCTTGCTTCAGAAGCGGCTCGCCGCCGGTGATGCCTGTGCCTTGCGCTCCCATGGCCCTGCCCTCGGCCAGAATGTCCTCCATGCTCTCGACGAGGCTCTCATTCGCAAATACCACATCCCGGCCACGCCTCTCCGTAGATAGCGGGCAGTAGAAACAGCTGCGCTCGCATCTGCCTGTGACGAAGAGCACCAGGCCTGCGCCCTGCCGGCAGATCTGGCAGCCTCGCGGCAGGTAGTTGTAAACAGATCCAATGAAATCCGATTGCCACTCGACCATTCCAGAGAGAGCCTGAGGCCCCTAGATTAATTAATTTTGTGTCCTCATCAAAACGATTATCAGAGAGAAGAGGCATTGATGGTTGTTTGTGAGAGAATACCTCCTTGGAAATGTGGCGATTGCCAAAGGTTTACTGGAGGCGGGCGTGGAGGTTGCGGCCGGCTACCCCGGCACTCCCTCCTCGGAGATCATCGAAGCGCTTGCGGATCTCAAAGGCGACCTGCCGCTGCACGTGGAATGGTCCGTGAACGAAAAAGTTGCCCTGGAGGTAGCTGCCGGAGCCTCCTGGACCGATGCTCGCGCCGCGGCGACGATGAAGCACGTGGGACTGAACGTGGCCGCAGATCCCTTCATGACCCTGGCCTACTTGGGCGTGGGAGCAGGGCTGGTGGTGATATGCGCAGACGATCCATTCTGCCACTCCTCCCAGAACGAGCAAGACTCCCGGCGCTATGCAGAGTTTGCCGCCATACCCTGCCTGGACCCGGCGGACCCAAAGGAGGCAAAGGAGATGGCTGTTTATGGCTTTGAGCTATCCGAGAAGTTCAACGTTCCAGTGATGCTCAGGCCCACGACGCGCGTCTCCCATGCCCGGGCGGATGTAGATGCGCTCGAAGCCCGGCCCGGCCGCGGGCGGCAGCAGTTCATCAAGAATCCTGCGCGACGAGTGGCGCTGCCTGTGCACGCCAGGCCGCTTCACACTGAGCTGCTCAAAAAGCAGGCGGCAATAGAAGAAGCGCTGCAGTCGGCACCCTGGAACAGGCTGGAGCTGAAGGGCGATGCTGGAATCATCGCCTCGGGCATATCGGGACTCTATGCCGAAGAAGCCATTCAGGATCTGGACCTGGACGTATCTTTCCTGCGCATCGGAACCTATCCCATGCCCTCTCTGATGATCCGCCAGCTATTGGAGAACGTCTCCCGGGTCATGGTGGTGGAGGAGCTGGAACCCGTAGTGGAGGAGCAGGTGGAGAGACTGGCGAGGAAGGTCAATCCGGCGGTGGAGATCCTGGGAAAAGATGGGCCCATCCCCCGCGAGGGCGAGCTGGACTTTCTCGTGGTCAGGAACGCCGTGGCCCGCATGCTGGGACGAGCGGAAAAACCCGCTTTGCGCGTTGCCGCAGCAGAAAAGATCCTGCCTCCCAGGCCCCCCGCGCTCTGTCCGGGCTGCAGCCATCGTGCCACCTATTACGCCATGCGCAAGGCCTTCGGCAAGAAGGCCATCTACCCGAGCGACATCGGCTGCTACACCATGGCCATCGGCATGGGAACAGTGGACACCTGCCTTTGCATGGGCGCAAGCATCACCCTGGCCAGCGGCATCAGGTTCGGCGGCGAGACGGAAGGCATCTGCTGCAGCCTGGGAGACTCAACCTTCCTGCATGCAGGCATGACCGGGCTATTGAACGCGGCCTACAACAAGGCCAGGATCACAGTGACCATCCTGGACAACTCCACCACGGCCATGACCGGCCACCAGCCCCACCCCGGTACGGGCGTGACGGCCACGGGCGAATCAACGGTTCAGGTCTCCCTGGAGGCCCTGGCCAAAGCCCTGGGTGCAGGCCTGGTGGAGACGGTCGACCCCTACGATCTGGATAAGGCCATAGAGAGCTTCCAAAAGGCGAAGGAGTTTCCAGGACTCTCCGTGGTCATCGCCCGGCAGCCCTGTGTCATAAAAACGCGAAGATGCGGAGCAGGCCGCAAGAGCTTTGCCGTGGGCGAGGACTGTGCAGGATGCCAGATTTGCGTGGATTTCGGCTGTTCCGCTATTGAATTCGAGAATGAGAGAGCCAGGATCAATGCGCTCTGCACGGGCTGCGGAGTGTGTGCTAAGATATGCCCGAGCGCTGCTATCCAGGAGGTGAGAAGATGAAGACCTCGGAATGCGATATAGTAATAGTAGGAGTGGGCGGCCAGGGAGTAATACTGATCTCGGATGTGATCGGCCGGGCCGCGGTCAAAGCTGGCAAACCCGTGCGCGGAGCGGAGACACACGGCATGGCCCAGCGAGGAGGGAGCGTAATCAACCATACCCGCATTGGATGCCGCTTCAGCCCCATGGTCGCCTCCGGCGGGGCGGATGTGCTCCTGGCCCTGGAGCCGGCAGAGGCCTTGAGGTTCGCTCACTTCCTCTCCCCTGAGGGCGTGGCCCTGGTGAACACCACGGCCGTGCTGCCCGTGACCGTGACCACGGGCAAGTCCAGATACCCGGCCCTGCAGGAGATCCTCGCGCCACTGCGGGAGGTCTGCAAGGCGGTAGCGCCCATGGATGCTATCGCTATCGCGAAGCAGGCCGGCACAGCCCAGGCCATGAACGTGGTAATGCTCGGTGCCCTCTCCAGGCACATTCCACTGTCTGAGGATCTTCTCCTCGCGGCTTTGGCTGATGTGGTGCCGCCCAGATATCTGGAAGCCAACAAGAAGGCCTTCGCCTTGGGAAAGGCTGAAGTAGAATAGCCCGCAAGGGTGAAACATGGAAGAAGAAAAGAAGACGGAAGAGAAGAAGACAGAAGGTCAGGCCCCCATAATCACCCGCTCCATGATGGAGGAGACCTGCCCAACCTGCGGCGCTGAAGCTCCTTCCATGCCCGCGGTGCTTCCCGACCCGAACTGGTCGACGGAGAAGCTGATCAAGGCCACAAAGGATCCGCACATGCTGGTGCGCTCCAACGCCATCATCCTCCTCTCCAAGCGCGATCCCTCCGAGGCCCTGGAGGCGCTCATCGAGGCCCTGAAGGACGAGGAGTATCTGGTCAAGAGCAATGCCATGGTAGCAATCGCTGCTTGGGGAAAGCAGGTCTCCGATCGCATGATCCAGGCCCTGAGCGACACAGACAAAGACGTGCGCGCAGGCGCAGCCTGGATAATGGGTGAGATGAAGGACGGCCGGGCCATCGAGGCTCTGGAGAAGGTGGCCAGGGATGATTATCCTCTGGCCAGAATCCAGGCCAAGGCTTCCCTGCTGGCCATGGGCAGAGGGCCGAAGAAGGAAGCAAAGAAGGAAGAGGCGAAAGAGGAAGTCAAAGAGGAAAAGGCGGAGTAGAATCGCTTTGCCTTAACGTTTTTTATATCATGTCTTTCCGCCGGCAGGCAAAGTCGCTTCTATCGACCTAGATTCCTGACAAATTATATCAAGGGGAAGAGCCTTTTATTAAATTATGGATGGCGAAGTGGGCGGCAGCGTCTATAATGTTATAGAGGTCGTTGGAACCTCCTCAAAAGGCTGGGAGGAAGCGGTCACGAAAGCTGTGGAAATTGCCTCTCTGAAGCTGACGAACCTGAGGATCGCCGAGGTCGTGGAGCTGGATGCAAAGCTGGCCGAGGGGAAGGTGATAGCGTTTCGGGCCAAAGTCAGGCTCTCCTTCAAGCATGAGATCGAGCCGGAGACGCTTTAGACGCCAGAGCCCTTAATCCTGGCAGGGTGATGGAATGACCAATGCAGAAGAGTTGGAGAAGATGAAGATCATAGAGCTGGAGAAGCGCAAACAGGCCCTGGCAGATTATCTCAAGATCGATCCCAAGGAGATAACCGTCTGCTCTGCCCGCATAAACGATATCGCGACCTTCCAGGCGAGGAGGATGCTGTACCTGGTGGGCAGAGAGGAAGAGATCGAAGCCGGCTTGCGTGGGTACTTCGAGCACAACCTGGGGGAGCTCGACTCTGCATTTATCGGCAAGACCGCCCGCCTCTCGGCGGGGGATGCTCAACTGGTCGACAGACTCTGCGTGATACTGGACGAGGACATTGAGACCGATATCCTCAATGAGGCCCTGCTGGGCATAGTTAAGAAGTGCGGAGATGTCAAGAGCTTGATTGATGCCACCGTAGCTGAGGTTAACAGAGGCGAGTTCTTGGCCCAGGACGGCCGCGAGAATGCCTTCGGAGATTATTTCATCTACAAGTTCCGGGAAGGACAGTGCTCTGATTTCGACTACTGATGCATCCAGGGCTTTCCCATCTTCGGGCAATCTTTAATAATAGATCTCTCAAAGGGAGTTCTGTGGCCGGTGAGGACGAGGAGATTTTGCAGAAAATAGAAAAGATAGTTGCCGCCATGATGACTGCCAGAGATCTCGTGCGACGGGGGGAGCTGATGGAAGGCTGCGAGGCATCCCTCGATGGAGTCAGGATTTACGTGGGGAGATACTTTGGCCCGATGGGATCTTCGGAGCCGGAAGAGCGCTCATGCGGTGCCTTCAGCCGATCGGTTCCCATCCTGCCTTATATCGTATCCTTCCAGGTAGGAAGAATGCCCGCCAGGAAGAGGCCGCGCCTCTCCATTATGTGCACCTTGGCCCTTGGCGATGTTCTTGCAAAGTGCCCTTCCGGCTCTGAGGAGAGGCGGGATTTGGTGAGGGACTTTAATTTAGGCCGGAGGCCAAACAGCGAGAGCGCTGAGGGATTCCGCCGTCTGGAGCTAAAATTTGCAGAATGGAATGTGAATATGGACCTCTACAGGTTTACAGAACTCTATTATGTTGTCCTTTCACTACCTGTTGAGAAAAGATCCTTTGGCGAAGATATCTGATGGCCTCTTGGCCTTCTTGAGATCGGAGACGAAGTCCTTCATCAGATTCCTGTTTCTCAGGACTGCCGCTGGATGATAAGTTACAAGAAAGCGATCCTGCCAGATCTGGCCGCGTAAAGATGTGACGCCCTGTTTTCCCAAAACGGCCTGTGTGGCTACATTTCCCATCAGGCATACGATCCGGGGATTCAGCACCTTCATCTGAGCTTCAAGAAAGGGGCGACATGTTTCGATCTCGTAGCGCTTGGGCTTTCTGTTCTCCGGGGGACGGCATTTTATCACGCTGGTTATGAAGACCTCAGATCTCTGCAAATCCGCCTCTGCCAGCGCTTTATCCAGCAGCCTTCCCGCCCTACCCACGAAGGGCCTGCCCGCGAGATCCTCCTCTCGGCCAGGGGCTTCCCCCACCAGCATGATCTCTGCTGGACAGGGCCCTTCGCCGGATACGGCCTTGATGCGGTTCAAGGATAGATCGCAGAGCTGGCAGAGGTGAATCTTCTCGTGGAGGCGGTCGAGGTCCATGAGAACTGCTTCTCCTTTGATCATGAAAGTCTTTCTCTCTGGAGAACGAAAGGTTCTTATTCGCTCAAAACCTCTAGCAAAAGAAGGAGGAAGCTGATTGCAGTTTGCAGAGTGGACCTATCCCCTGAGGAAGTTCGACGACATATACTATACCATTGAGAGGATCGTTTACGGCAAGGGTGACCTGAAGGGCTTCACCACAGAGGACATTTACAACAATCTGCAGGATAAGCGCTTTTTCAAGGATGTTCAGGACCTAAATAGATTTCTGTTGGAGAACGGCAGGAAATATAAGATCCGCAAGATCGACGATACCTGGGAGCGCTTTTGGTAGCGCTTCAATGAACCTTTTCTGCGAAGTAGATATTTCTTTCATCAATTCCCAGTTCCACGAACCTGCCGGTAGCCAGAATGTTGTGGCTGTGCTTGAGCGGAGCAACTCTGGTTCCCCGGGCCACCACCGACTCGGCTGGCAATAAGACGTTCTCTCCGATCACGGGTATGCGGCCGTCTCCGGCTCCGTTGGCACCCAAAATGCTGTGCTCCTCGATGGTGGAGTGGCGGCCCACAATGGCGCGATGGACGGCAACCATGTGCTGGATGTTGGCGAAGCTCATGATCATGCTGTCTTTTATCTCCACATCGCGCTCGATCAGGCTGGTGTGCCCGATATGAGAGTTCTCGATGACCACGCCTCTCTCGATGTGACAGTTTCTGCCGATGGAAACGTTCCCCTTCAGCACGATGTCACCCGATTTCAGGTGATCCTCTATCTTGCTCAAGGTGGAGGGATGGATCCACTGATGGGGGCGATAGTGGCACTTGCGATCGAAGTGCCTGACCCGGCCAAAGAGACTGTCCATGGCCGCCTGGTGCAGCCTCTCCGGCGTGCCGATGTCGATCCAGTAGCCTGAAATGGGATAGCCATAGACGGGATAGCCGTTCTCCGTCAGGTAAGGTATAAGGTCGCCGCCGATGTCCCGGCCCTTGTCACCCATCTCCTGCAGCACATCGCGAATCTCGGGCGAGAATAGGTAGAAGGCGGTGTTGATCATGCGGCTCGGCTCGCTTCCTTTCTTAGGCTTTTCCACGAAGCCGCGAATGCGCATATCCTCGTCCAACCGGGCCACTCCGTACTGGGAGATGCTCTCCTCCCGCCCCAGCTCCTTCAGAGCTACGGTGAGAACCGGCTTGTGAGCGTGATGGAACTCGACGAAGCTTTTCAGGTCTATATCAATGAGGTTGTCCCCCGAGACCACGAGCAAGTCATCGTTGACATCATAGTACTTCATGCAGTAGCGCAGCGAATCGGCGCTGCCCTTGTCGTCGTAGAGCGGCTGGTAGCAGAAGTCCTCGTGGTCGTTGATGCCCAGGCGCTTGAAGAAGCCCTCGCCGGCCTTGAAGTAGTTGCTCAGGTTAAGGGTATTGCTCGCGCCCTTGCTGCCCAAAATGAACCGGCGACAGCCCTGACTGGCCAGAACCCGGAAGAGAATGGCTATGATGGCTGTGTCGCATAGCTCCACAAGCGGCTTGGGCTGCTCCAGGGTGAGAGGGTACAAGCGCGTTCCCGAGCCGCCTACCGTAGCGAGGACCTGGGGGAACATGGCTGCTGAGTATGGTTGCACAAATCTTAAGCCTGTCGCTTCACCTAGTAGCCGCGCATGATCTTCAGGATGATCCTGGCGATCATGAAGGCGAGCAGGAAGAGTATGACGTAGAAGATGATGGTTGCTATCTCCATGGTCGATGCACAGGCCGTCCTGGTTTATAGCTTTGACTGAAAAGGCGGAGATTCACCATCCTCGGGTTCATGCCAAGCGGTCAAAAACGGAGTCTCCGAGATGCGCTTCGTCGGGAGCTTGCCCTTTTCGAGGCCAGGGAAAGGCTGGCCTGCTCTGAAGTGGAGGAGATGGAACAACAAGCACGGCATGACCTCCCAGGACTTTCTATTCTCTTGGACAGACACCAGAAGTCCGTCCATTCTAGAAAGACCATAAATCATTAAAAGAAGAAGAACATAGGATACTGTTCGGCCATACTTGACAATGTTTCCGTGATCAACCAGGCCATAGTCAGGACGCTCTCTGTTCCAGCAAAACGAACCAGCCAAAACTAATCGATTTGCCTTCATTGCTTTTCTCGACTACAGTATTCATTAAATCGTAGTATATAAACCTAATTAGGGTAGACTACCTACTTTTGAAAGGCAGAAATATGAGGCGGTTGAAGCCTTCCTTCGCCAGGGCACGACAAGTATTATAATGCTCGCTGGCAAAAGCTGACTGATATGACCGATGTCCCTGACATTCCTCTAGAGCAGATCCAGCAGCGCGTGGTGGCCATGTGGATGGGGAGCTTCTACGGCAGCAGCGGCTACGTCGCCCGCAAGCTGGGCAAAAAGGGCCTTCGCGAGTTCCAGGATATCGGAGCCCGCCAGGTGGCGGCCACTTTCAAGAAGCTGGGCCTCTCCGAGCCTAAAGACGTGGCATTGGCCATGGCCACCAACGACAAGAACCTCTTTGGAAGCGTGGTGGAGGTTATTGAAGGGGACGGCTTTGTGGAGATAAGACGCCATCGCTGCGGACTGCTCGAAGGCGCCAAATCCTTTGCTCGCATTGGTGCCAGCCTGATCGCCAGGGAGCACTGCAAGACCTGCGTCGAAAGCCACTGGAGAAAAGTCTTCTCGGACCTGGGGATGACTATGGAAGCAGAGCATGGGGAAGACGGCTGCACCATGAAGATCTCGAAGCATTAGCCAGGCCTGAACCGCTCTTGTGCTGCGGGGGCGAGAAAGTTTTATATTATTTTGGGGCTCTGTTTCTATTAAGATGACCACTCGGTGTGGAGTTCTGAAATTATCTCACATCCCTTCGGATTTCATGCATGAAATACAACTGGAATAGGAAATTTATCGTCCTCATCTGCTCGGTCTAAGAGCTTTTCTGCTAGGCGAAGCAAGAGAGTAGTTTTGCCCGATCCTGGATCACCTGGGATCATAATCTGGCTTATCGAAATATTCTTTTACTACCTTTGACAATAATTGTCTCGTTGAGGTGATATTATGCTCAAGCATATTTTGATCGCCACCGATGGGTCCAAGCATAGTGAGAAGGCTGCCGAAAAGGCTATCGAGGTCGCCAAATTATCCGGAGGCGAGGTCATCGCCCTATATGTCGCCGATCCTCGCAAGTATTTCGCCCCCGCCGAGGAAGCGATGCAAGCCTCCAGGAGCTATGAGATACCGGATGACAGGATAAAGATGCTCCAAGATAGTATGTTGAAAGAGGCTGAGGAAGCCACGAAATCTGCAAGAGAGGCAGCCAAGTTGGCCGGTGTGCCCTTGGAGAAAAAGATCGTAAAGGGGCATCCAGCCGATGAGATCTTGAAGGCAGCCAATGATGTCGACCTTGTGGTAATGGGCAGCCTGGGACGCACTGGCGTTAGCAGATACCTACTAGGAAGCGTAACCGAAAAGGTGATCCGAAACTCAAAAACGCCGGTGATGGTTGTCTACTGATCCGCCGAAAAAGCCTGGATCAAGACAGTGGGAATTCACCTTCCTGGCCTTCGATAGCTGGCCTGTCCCTTTGAAACAATTTGAGCCGAGGACGGACCTTGCATACTGCATCATCTCTTGAGATCGATATCGACAAAACCCTCTCATCGAAGGGCTATGAAGCGTCTGCCCTCTTCAGTCAGGTTCGGTGTTGCAGTGACCGCAGGGATGCGGCTTGGCGATGCGGGCTTGCTCGCCAGAGGCTGGCCGGGGGGGTGGTTGCACTCCGGTCGAGCGGAGATGGCCGGGAAGCCCGCCTGCAAGCAGCTCACGATCTATCGAGCAGCTCCATCTCTCTCCGTATGCGAGTGCAAGGGCGCAGGCAAAACCAGGATCGTCTATTCATGATGTTTTATGTGTACTTGTTAGCAGATCAAGTTAATGTGACACATAAGGCATTACGTTCTTGAGCACCGCCCTCTCATGCGCCAGGGCATTAGCTCCTTTAAGCCCTGATTGCTATCATTTCAATCTCGACCTGCGCATTCCTTGGCAATGCAGCAGCCTGAAGAGTTGATCTGGCAGGATAGTTCTTTTCAAAGTATCCTGCGTATATTTCGTTTACCTTCTGGAAATCTCCTATCTCCTTCAGGTAAATTCGGGTCTGCACAACATCGTCGAAGCTCATGTTGGCCTGTGTCAAAATTGCCTTTAGGTTTTCCATTACCTGCCTTGTTTGGTTCCCTACGGATGTAGAAAGATCTCCAGATATTGGATCAATTCCGATCTGCCCGGAGATAAATAGTAGACCTCCATATTGGACCGCCTGGCTATAAGGCCCTATCACCTTTGGGGCATTTTCAGTGAAAATAATTGTTTTATTTCTGTTAGTTGCATTTAAATAGGTTTCAGGTTCTCCTAAAGAAATGAGGATTGCAAGTGCCATGAAGATAAAGACAAATTTATTCAGATGTATCTCCTCCGTTTTAGATTCCTCATATATCAAAGTTCATTAAATGTCTATTGAAGAAAACCGGTAGTCTCCCCATTTTGTGTTGTCGAGGTTGGGAATTGCGACATTCATCATAGGGTAGACTACCCGAACTTTGGGATGGCCAAAGAATTATTTGTGGCGATCCGATCTTCACCCCACTACGCGGATGATCGCCAGCCGCCACTCGTTGCCGTGTAAGCCAACTGTGGTCCAGTAAACCTCTTTCGTCACATTCTGGTTGTGCTCTTTATTGAGGAAGTAGTAGCTCCCCATTCCGGAGCGCTCTGCGACCATCTTTCTACCGATATCCAATAGCGACGGATACGGCTGATACAGTGGGTCCTGGAAGAGCATCAATCCCTCCTGGCTGGGGTCCGCATCGTAGAGAATCAGACCGTCCTTCTGCATGACCCAGGCGCTGAAGGGCGTGCCGTCAAGCCTGGGCGTGATTATAGCTTCCAAAAACTCGCCGGGCTTCATGCTGGCGCTCACTGCGCCCGTGAAATTGCCCGCAGGAGAGAGTACCGGATAGATCAGGGTAACAGCATCATAGCCTTCCACCAACCGGAACATCGGACTCAGCATGGGGTCCTTGCTCTTTAAGAACGAAGTCCAGCCTTTCTGGCTGCCGACGTCAGCGCCTTCCGAGGCGTTATATTGGGACGGCTCGGCGGCCAGGATCCTTCCTTGCTGGCTGATGGTCACCGCCTCAGGAAAACCGGAGTCGTTCAGACTTTGAAGTATTTCTCTGGCTTTTTCTCCTTCCAGCCCTGCGGCTGAGAGCTGCTTTGCGGCATCTGCGACCAGAGCATCCTGATCACTTAGGCTGCCTTGGATATCTGCCTGCAGCTGCAGCAGGAAGAATGCGATATCATCGTTCGAATCGGTGGAAAAGTTCCCACCTGTAGTGTTGCCATTGGCGGCCAGGCCGACGGATGGCAATAAGACCAGCAAAACGATGGAAATAAAAAGAGACATAGATTGCAAAGGTTAAGCTTCCGCCTCTCCCATCAGCCTGTCCACCAGCCAGTGGGGCTCGAACTTCACCAGGTCGGGATAAGTCTGGCCCACGCCCAAGAACAGAACGGGCTTGCCGGTGATGTAGGCTATGGAGATGGCTGAGCCTCCCTTCGCGTCCGCATCCGTCTTGGTCAGGATCGATCCGCCGATAGGCACCGACTCGTTGAAGAGGCGCGCCCGCTCCACGGCGTCGTTTCCGGCGATGGCCTCGTCCACGAAGATGAGCAGATCGGGCTTGGTAACCCGCACGATCTTCTTCATCTGGTCCATGAGGTTGATGTTGGTGTGCAGCCTTCCGGCGGTATCCGCCAGGACCACATCTTTGTTGTGCGCCTTGGCGTACTCGATGGCATCGAAGATCACCGCCGCCGGGTCGCCGCCCGTCTTGTGCTTGACCACCTTCAGGCCCAAATTATTGCCGTGCACGTCCAGCTGCTCGATGGCTCCGGCCCGGAAAGTGTCGCCCGCTGCCAGGACCACGGAGTAGTTGCGATCCATAAGATACCTCGCCACCTTGGCGATGCTCGTCGTCTTTCCCGTGCCGTTCACGCCCACGAACAGGATCTTCACCGGCTTTTGTGCCTTCTGGATGCACTCGTCGAAGTCCAGATAGTTCCTGGAGAGCAGGTTCAAGAGCGCATTTCGAAGCGCATTTTCCGCCAATTGCCCTGTGTTCGCACCGATCCTCTTCTTCGCGCCTACCAGATCGGCCTTGACCTCTTTGACGATCTCCTCTGCCACGGACAGGGCCACATCGCTCTCCAGCAGAGCCATCTCCAGGGCCCACATCGGCTTCTCCAGATCCTTCTCCTCCAGGATCACTTCCTGCTCGAAGACCAGGCTCTTCGCCTTTTCCAGTAATGAAAACTTGTTCTTGGGCTCGACGGTC